>JADHEF010000155.1_pt1 | contig 82631 bp, 67 predicted proteins | sample 8952391 | NCBI WGS metagenome assembly JADHEF01 (sample SAMN16124439, study PRJNA663245) | bioreactor sludge metagenome | isolation source: sludge (nitrite) | place: India:Bengaluru | collected 2019-02-28
CCGGGCGTGGCCGGCCACGACGACCTCGCTCGCGCCGGGCCGCTCGTCGCGCGCCATCGCGATGAGCCGCGCGCGCCAGAAGAAGCCGCCGAACGGCTCGTGGTCGACGATCAGCTGCGCCGTCGGCGGGAGGACGTCGGCGGCCCAGGTGTCGTCGTCGAGGATGCGTCCCTGGGAGAGCGAGCCGAGGAGCCGGACGACGAGGCGGGGCGTGATCCTCACGTCGGCCTCGAGCTCCGCTCCCGCGATCTCGGTCTCGCCGCGGTTCCGGAAGTTGTAGTCGGAGCCGGCACGATAGCGCTCCACGAGGTCGGCGATCCGATAGACGTAGCCGGAGACGCCGAAGCCGAAAATACCCTTGCGTCCGCGGAGCGAGAGGTCGAACTGGTTCGAGGTCTCGGCGGAGAGGTCGGGGTTGCCGACGACGAAACCGCGTCCGGAGACGCCGCGGAAGTAGCGGTCGGAGAGCGTCGGGTCGCGGAAGCCGCGGGCGTACTGCGCGGAGAGCTTCCATTCGGGGGCGAGAGTGAACGTGAGCGCCGCGAATCCGGAGAGCGCCTCGTCGGAGGTCGAGCGGTCGCCGAAGTACCCGCCGGTGTTCTCCGACTTCACGTGGTCGCCGCGGAGGCCGGCCGTCAGCATCAGGCGGTCCCCCGCCAGCGGGAGGTCCCCTTCCACGAAGGCGCCGTAGTCGGTGCGGGAGGCGTCGTCGACGGCGATCTCGAACGTCGAGCTCGTCGGATTCCCGCCGACGTCGTAGTTGTTCGTCACGTTCCGGGCCTCGAGGCCCGTCCGGCCGTTCACGTCGACGCCGACCCGGAGCCCCACGGGCCCGAGCGAGCGTCGGCCGAGGAGGCGCACGGAGAAGTCGTCGGCGTCGACCTCGGAGAGGGAGTCGCGAAGCGTCGTCGTCTCGTTCGGCCGGCGTTGGCGGTTCGTCGAGATTCCGTAGGAGCCGTAGAAAGCGCGCAGCTCGACGGAGGAGAAGCCGGCGACGTCGGGCGCGTCGAGCCCGAGCGAGAAGCGGCGCGAATCCTCCCACGGGTAGAACGTCCGCGTCGTCGGAAGGTCGGCCTGCGGCTTGCCCATGTCGCGGACCTCGTCCAGCTGGAAACCGGCGAAGAGGCGCAGCCTGCCGAGGGGGAGGGCGCCGCGGACGAGGAAGCCGCGGTCCCTCACGGCGGAGTTGTCCTGCTCTCCGACGGGCGACTCGTAGTCGCCCACGCTCCGCTGGTAGAGGTTGACGAGGAAGGCCGCCGGGCCGACGGGGACGTTCAGGCCGACGCCGGCGGCCGCCTCGGGGCTCCCGCCGACGCCGCCGCTGACCTGATAGCGGACGCCGAAGGCGCCCGGCTCGGGGAGCGGCGTCCGGGCGTGGACGATCCCGCCGAGGGCATCGGAGCCGTAGGCGACGGAGCCGGGGCCGCGGACGACCTCGACGGATTCGAGCGCGAACGGGTTGAGGAACGAAGCCGAGGCGCCGGCGCGCCTCTCGGCGGAGACGCGCCCGTCGTCGACCATCACGAGCGTCCGACCGCGGGCGAGGCCCCGGATGACCGGCACGGCGCTCGTCGATTCGTCGCTCTTCGAGATGCCGGGGAGCGCCTCGATGGCTTCCACGAGGCGGTTCGGCTGGCGTTCCGCGAGCTCCCGCTTCGAGACGAGCGAGACCGGGTTCGCGGGAGGGGCGAGGAGCGAGGCGGTGGCGCCCGCGGAGACGAGAATCTCGGTGCTGCGGGCCGCGGGGAGGACGAGGTCGCGGACCTCGTCCGCGCCGCTCCGCGTCACGACGCGAACGATCCCGAGCCAGGCGCCGGTCGGCGAGAAGACGCCGACCTCGAACGGCAGGGCGGGCTCGGCCTCGAGCGTCAGCTCGCCCTGCGGACCGGCGGCGACGGAGCCGGCGCGGCCGAGGATCGAGACGCGAGCGCCCGGGACGGCGCGGCCCTTCTCGTCGACGACGCGATAGCGCGCCGCCTCGAGGACGGGAGAGAGAAGGAGCGTGAGGAGCGGGAGCGCGGTGAGAAGCAACGCACGGGCAGACCGGGACGAGCCGGTCTCACGGGGGCAACGGCAGGGCATTCGACGATCCTTTCCTTCGAATCGAGCGCGGGAGGGGAGGGCAGCCGCAGGCCGGGACGGTGTCCCGTCACCGACGCGACGAGCGACGGACGGGACGGAACGCTCCGATTGCGCAGGCTCTTCCCGGACTCAATTCCGAAGCGGGACCGGCGCCCCGGGGAAGGCGCGCTCTCGATACCCCCGTTCGTGCCCGGTCCGGGTCCGTGCCCGGGCGTCGACGTCGCGGCGCACCGAGGACTCCGAAGACGGAATGTCTTCGGAGCGGCTCTCCGAGAGCGCGGGCGACGACGGTGTGGCGGCAGAGAACTCGGAGGAAAAGGGGCGATGAAGGCCCGGTGTCGGACCTTCCGGGACCCGTCCGACCGGTTCCGACCACCACTCCATCTCCTCGCCCTCGCTCGGATGGGTGTGCGGAACGCGGATGGGGAGGGGGCCCGCGGCGTACGACGGCGCGATCGGGAACCACTCCGTCGCGTCGATCGTCCGCTCCCTGTGGATTCCGTCCTCCTCGACCCGGCCTGCGCGAAGGACGAACCGAGCCCGGCCGGCGAGCGCCGGCACCTGCACGACGAAACGGGGGTTCTCGTCGTGGCACTCCGGCGTGAGGCGGATGCGGGGTCCCCCGTCCACCTGGATGAGGAGCTCGCTCTCCTCGAATCCGGGCGGAAGCGTCCACGCGACGGCGATCGCCTCGCCGGGGGCGACCGCCCCGGTCGCGACGTCCAGAAGGCCGGCGTCTGCGGGCCGAGCGAGCGGGAGGGCGGCGAGGAGCGCGAGGGAGAGGAATCTCACGGGGACGCCTCGAGTCTATGACCGCGGGCCGCGCGAGGCAACGGCGCGATCGCACTGTGGGCGGGCCGAGCGTCCTCAGTCGAAGGTGCCGCTCACGTCGACGATGAGATGGACGGAGCCGGAGGGCATTTCGGCCCGGGCCGCGAGGAGGCCGGCTCCGTCGAGGCCCAGGATCGCGTTGTTGGCGCGGGTCCGCCCGACGGCGAAGGGGATCTGAGGCGTGATCGGGACCGGCGTCCCGTTGGCGTAGACGACGACGCTTCCCGCCGCGGTCGCCTGGGTCACCGTGACGTTCGCCGAGACGACGGTCACGCCGGCCGGCACGCCGCAGGCTCCGGAGACCTGGAAGGGGCGGGAGACGCCGGCCGCGAGCGGTGCCGGTCCGCCGAGAGAGGCCGAGCGGGTGTCGACGACGCGGCAGGGCACGAGCGGGTGGAACCGCAGCGCCCGCGGCGCACCGGTCTCGTCGGCGCCGACGTCGGGCGCGGCGCCGCGCGGGCGGGAGTCGCCGTCGACGTCGGTGGAGACGGACGACGCGCTCCCCTGGTCGATCGCCCCGGCGGCCGTCGGCTGGAGGTGGAGGTCGCCGGTGGCCGGCGAGACGTAGAACGCGGCCGTCGCGGTCGTCACGTTCGTCGCTTGCGTCGCCGAGGCGCCGTCGCGCGCGCGCAGCGAGAAGTTCGCGAGGTTGTTCGCTATCGTCGCGGCGGTGCGCGAGAAGCGCCACTCGATCGCGGAGAAGGACGAGGCGACGTCGGCCGTGTGGACGGTGTTGTGGAGCGCGGAGGCGCCGCACGCCTGCCAGAGGCAGATGCCGCAGTCGAAGCCGTACTCCGACGCGAAGAGCTCCGGGTCGTCGGCGGAGACGAAGTTGTTCACCGCGGTCCCGCCGTAGTGGTCGACGTAGGCGCCCCCCGCGGCGGGGCAGGGAGCGTCGGCGTACGTCCGGCGCGGGGTGCCGGTCTCGGCGAGGCCGAAGCCGATCCCGCGCGCGTTGTTGCGGAGGACGTTCCGCTCGACACGCGTGTCGCGCGCATTGCGCCAGAAGTGGATCGCGTGCTCGGAGAGGCCCGCTTCGCACCAGAAGCCCTCGATGACGTTGTCGCGCACCGTCCAGCCGAGCGCCGCGTGGGCATCCACTCCGCCCGTGTAGCAGCTGTCCCTCACGTGCGGCCGGCCGGCGTCGGTCAGCTCGAGGCGCGAGCAGGCGATCGTTCCCTCGTCGACGTACGGTCCGGTGTCGCTCTCCGGGTTGATCTTGATCGCCTGCTGGCCCGGGTCGACGATGCGGACGTTGTAGACGAGCGTCCGGTTCGTCGCCGACGTTCCCGCCGGCATCACGTGGATCGGGTGGTCGTACGCCTCGCGGAGCGTGAGGTCCGCGACCGTCACGTCGGAGGCGGCCACCTGGACGATCTCGGTCGTCAGGTAGTTCCCGTCGAGGACGACGGCGTCCCGTTGCCCGCTCTGCCCGCGGAGCGTCACGTTCGGGACGTCGAGCCGGAGGTACTCGCCGTCGAGCGCGTAGGTCCCGTCGGCCACGAGGATCGTCCTCCCCGGTACCGCCGCGTCGACGGCGGCCCGCAGCTGCGCGACCGTGCTCACGACGACGACGTCGCCCGTGGCCGGAGGGAAGGCCGGGCAGAAGTCCGCCGCGGGCGAAGGCGCCGTGGCGAGAGCGCATCCGAACGCGAGGAGAGCCGCGAGGCGGAAACGGGAGGCCGTCACGGGCGGTCTCCCTTCACGGCACGCCCGTGCTCCTCCGCGAAGGTGTCGAGGTTCGGGACGACGAGGGAGCTCTGCCGAACGGGCGACGCGAGCTCGGCGCCGACGTGCTCCGGAGCGACGCGATGTGGCTCCTCGGAGACGAAACGAACGGCCATCCGGAAAGCCTATCAGCGGTTCAGGCCGAGGGCTCGCGGGCCCGCCTCTCCTCCGACCGCCCACTCGCGGTATGCCCGCAGTCGCGCGGCGACGTGTCCCGGCACGAGGACGAGGTGGTTGCCGAGCGGGCGCTCGAGGAGCTCGGCGACGGCGCCGGGCTCGAGGCGGACGTCGAGCTGGGTGCGGCAGAGGTCCTCGCGGCGTGGCGTCGGGAGCGCCTCGCCCTCGGCGAGGAAGACCGAATCGAGGCGGCGGCCGCCGAGGCGCAGGAGCGTCACCGGACCGGGGGGTATCTCCCCGGCGAGCGCCACGCCGAGGCCCGACTCGAAGTGCGAGCGGAGCTCCCATCCGGAAAGGAGGGAGCGGGGGACGGTGCAGTGCGCGAGGCGGAGCTGGCCCGTCAGGGCGTCGGCGTCGGAGGGGTTCGCCATCCAGGAGGCGGTGCCGAGGAGCTCCTTCACCCAGAGCATCGCGACGGCGCTCGCGAGGTCCCCCTCGCAAGCGGCGACGGTGCCGGCGTCGTTGAGCGCCGAGAGGGCGAGGCATCCGCTCGTGCCGCGCTCCGTGACGAGGTCGAAGCAGCGGACGGCGACGGCGTCGAGCCGCTCGCGCGCGGCGAGGGCCCCGAGCGCCGGGAGAACGTTCGCGGCCGACGTCACGCCCGCCGCGTCGGTCTCGCGGACGGTGGCCGCGCCGGAGGTGAAGGATGCGGCGAGGCCGGCGGCCGCCTCGCTGGCCGGGCGGAGCGGGGCCTCGAGGAGGGGGCCGAGGTCGGCCGGGACGACCTCGGGGCCCCACGTCTCCCGGACGGCGGACGCGGCCGGGACGCTCGCGACGAGCCAGTCCGACGGCGTCCCGACGAGGCCGATCCGGGCCCGGTGGAGCCTTTCCCTCACGCGGAGGTCGTCGAGGGCGGCGGCGAGGCGCGCGAGGCCGGGCCCGTCGTCCGGTCCGCGCAGGGGAACGATCCGGCCGCGACCGCCGTCCTGCCGGACGCGCGCGAGGGCTTCCAGCGCGGCCGGGAGGGAGTTGTGGGCCGGGAGGGCGACGAGGAGGAGCGGCTCGCCCGGTGCCGCGGCTTCGCGGTCGGCACGCAGCCGGAGCACCGAGGCCTCGGTGCCGCCGGTGCCGACGACGACGGCGAGCGGGCCGGGGCCGGAGGCGGCCTCCGGACCGGCCTCGCGGCCTCCCAGGGCGACGAGGGCGCCGAGGTACGGCTCGAGCGAACGCCGGAGGGCCGCCGCGTCGTGCAGCGGCGAGGCGACGGGAACGAAGTCGAACGGCCGGGCATCCATCCGAGGGGCCTCCCGCGGCCTCGGGGCGTCCGCCCGGGCCGGAGGGCGATCGTACCGGGAACGGAACCCGCTCCGCTGCGCTATTCTCCGCCCCCGATGCGCTGGTCCAACTACTTCCTCTCCACCCTCCGCGAAGCCCCCGGCGATGCCGAGGTCGTCTCCCACAAGCTCCTCGCCCGCGCGGGGATGCTCCTGAAGGCCGCCGCCGGCATCTACTCCTTCACGCCGCTCGGCTTCCGGTCGCTCAAGAAGATGACCGAGATCGTCCGGGAGGAGATGAACCGGACCGGCGCGCTCGAGGTCGAGCTGCCGATCGCGCAGCCGAAGGAGCTCTGGGTGGAGTCGGGGCGGTGGGACCGCTACCTGAACGACGGCATCCTCTTCCACCTCGAGGACCGCAAGGCCACCGAGTTCGCGCTCGCGCCGACGGCCGAGGAGGCGGTGACCGACATGGTCCGCCGCTCGGTCACGTCGTGGCGGCAGCTGCCGTTCAACCTCTACCAGATCCGGACGAAGTTCCGCGACGAGATCCGCCCGCGCTTCGGCCTGATGCGCGGGCGCGAGTTCCTGATGAAGGACGCCTACTCCTTCGACGTCGACCCGAAGGGGCTCGACGCCCACTACCGGAAGATGGACGCCGCCTACCGCGCGATCTTCGAGCGCTGCGGCCTCGAGTACGCGCTCGTCCAGGCCGACTCGGGCGCCATCGGCGGCTCCGCGTCCGAGGAGTTCATGGTCGTCGCCGACACCGGCGAGGACGCGCTCGTCTTCTCGGAAGACGGGAAGTACGGCGCGAACGTCGAGAAGGCGGTGACGGCGCCGCTCCCCGAGCCCTGGGCGGGCGAGGAGGAGAAGCCGTTCGGCCGGGCCGACTCGCCGACGCCGGGGATCGTCTCGACCGAGGGGCAGGCGAAGCACCTCGGGACGACCGAGGACCGGATCACGAACACGATGCTCTACGAGGCGATCCGCGCCGACGACAGCGCGTTCGTCTGCGCGATCGTCATCCGCGGAGACCTGACGATCAACGAGGTGAAGCTCCCGAAGGCGCTCGGCGTCGCGCACGTGCGGCTCGTCCCCGAGGAGTGGCTCCCGGAGATCGCCGGCTGCAAGCCGGGCTTCATCGGCCCGATCGGCCTGAAGCCCCGGGCGGGGCAGACGGAGGTCCCGGTCTACGTCGACCGCTCCATGGAGAACGCCCGCAACGTCTTCTGCGGCGCGAACGTCGACGGCACCCACCACTCCAACCTCTCCGTCGCGCGCGACCTGAAGGTGGCCGGGGTGATCGAGGTGGCCACGGCGCGCGACGGCGACCCGTCGCCGACCGGGACGGGGGTCCTTCGGATCAAGCGTGGCATCGAGGTGGGCCACATCTTCAAGCTCGGGACGAAGTACTCCGAGGCGATGAAGTGCGAGGTCGCCGACCCGCAGCAGAAGATGGTCCCGCTCCAGATGGGCTGCTACGGCCTCGGCGTCGGCCGGACGGTCGCGGCCGCCGTCGAGCAGAACCACGACGACGACGGGATCATCTGGCCCGTTCCGCTCGCTCCGTTCCAGGTCGCGCTCCTCTCGCTCCAGCGCGACGCGGAGGTCCTCGAGGCGGCGGAGAAGCTCTACGCGGAGCTGACCGAGGCGGGCGTCGAGGTCTTCTGGGACGATCGCGACGAGCGCCCCGGCGTGAAGTTCAAGGACGCCGACCTGATCGGCTTCCCGCTCCGCGTCGTCGTCGGCGGCAAGGCGCTCGCGAAGGGGGTCGTCGAGGTCTCGACGCGGCGCGAGAAGAAGGCCGAGGGCGTGCCCCCCGCGAGGCTCGTCGAGGTCGTGAAGGCGACGCTCGCGGCGGGGGCGAAGACGCTGGCTCTCTGAGGACGGAGGAGGGCGACGGCGAGGCCGCCGCCCTCCTCCGCCCCCGTTAACCGCCGGGCGGCGCGTCCGTATTACCTCCCGTGCCGGACACGACGGGACGGGTTGCGCCTCGAAGGGCGCGGAGGACGTTCGTCCTCGCAGGGGTCTTCGCCCTCGCGCCGGTCGTCGGCTGCCGGGGGCGCGACCTCGCGCCGACGACCGAATCGCGCTGGATCGCGGAGCGGGCCGTACCGCTCCGCGGGATCGACCCCGCGGAGCCGTCGCTCGACGACCTCGAGCCGCTTCGCGCCGCGATCGGCGACGCCCGGCTCGTCCTCCTCGGCGAGCAGACGCACGGCGAGGGCTCCACGTTTCTCGGGAAGACGCGGCTCGTCCGCTTCCTGCACGAGCGGATGGGGTTCGACGTCCTCGCGATGGAGAGCGGGCTCTTCGCGTGCGAGCGGGCGGGCGACGCGATCCTCCGCGGCGCGCCGGCGCGCGAGGCGGTGCGCGGCTCGGTCTTCGAGGTCTGGGCTGAGAGCGAGGAGTTCCGGCCGATGGTCGAGCACCTCGGCGCCTCCGCGCGGACGCGCGCCCCGCTCGAGCTGACGGGCTTCGACATGCAGCTGACCGGCCGAAGGAGCCGCGAGGAGCTCCCGGCGGCGCTCCGCTCCGCGGCGGCCCTCGCGCCGGCCGAGCTCGGGGCCTTCTTCGGGCCGCTCGGGAAGCTCCTCGAGAGCCCGACGAAGGCGTTCCGGAAGGTGCCCGCGAAGGAGCGGGAGGCGTTCGCCGCCGCGGCGGCGGAGCTCGAGCGGCGGCTCGCCGCGCGGGGCGACGCCGAGGGGGCGTTCCTCGCGCAGGTCGTCCGGAGCACCGCGGTCGACGCCCGCTTCCTCTGGGACGTCGACTTCGAGAAGCCGGTCCCCGAGGTGATGAACCGCCGCGACGCGCAGATGGCCGAGAACCTGCTGTGGCTGATGTCGGACCGCTACAGGGGACGGAAGGTCGTCGCCTGGGCCGCGACGTCGCACGTCTCCCGCCGGCGCGACCTCGTCGAGCGCCCGCTCCCCGACCCGGAAATGATGCCGATGGGGCAGCGCCTCCGGGAGGAGCTCGGGGAGGCGGCCTACGTCGTCGCCTTCACGTCGGGGGCGGGGCGCGTCGGGTCGGTCTTCTCCTCGCCGTGGGACCTCGCGCCCGGGCGTCGGGGGAGCTTCGAGGACCACGCCGAGCGGACCGGCCTCGCGGCGTTCTTCCTCGACCTTCGCCGGAACGCGCCGGGGAGCTGGCTCGAGCGCCCGGTGAAAGCGAGGCCGATGGGCCAGACGACGATGACCGCACCGTGGCCCCGGCTCGTCGACGCGTTCGTCTTCGTGAGGACGGCGGCGCCGAGCCGGCGGGTGGAGGAGGAGTAGATGGAGAGCGTCGTGACGACGAGCGGGCTGACCTACCGCTACGGGGAGGCGGCCGTGGTCTCGGGCGTCGACCTCGCCGTCCCGCGCGGGAGCGTGTACGGCTTCGTCGGGCCGAACGGGGCGGGAAAGACGACGACGATCAAGCTCCTCCTCGGCCTCCTGACGCCCTCGGGAGGGTCGGTCGAGCTCCTCGGCGAGCCCGTGAGCGGCCGGCGGTCGGCCGCCCTCGCGCGCGTCGGGGCGCTCGTCGAGTCGCCGGCGCTCTATCCCCACCTGACGGCCGAGGAGAACCTGCGGCTCGACCAGCTCGCTCGCGGAGTGCCGCGCGCGAACGTGGAGAGGGCGCTCGCGGCGGCCGGCCTCGCGGGCGAAGGGAAGAAGCTCGTCCGCCGCTTCTCGCTCGGGATGAAGCAGCGGCTCGGCCTCGCGCTCGCGCTCCTCCACGCCCCGAGCCTCCTCGTCCTCGACGAGCCGTCGAACGGACTCGACCCGGCGGGCGTCCGCGAGCTGCGCGAGACGCTCCGGCGGCTCGCCGCCGACGAGGGAATCACCGTCCTCGTCTCGAGCCACATCCTCGCGGAGCTCGAGTCGGTCGCGACGTGGATCGGCGTCCTCGCGCGCGGGAGGCTGCGGTTCCAGGGGTCCCTCGACGAGCTGAAGGGGACGCAGCCGGGCCGGCTCGGCCTCCGCGTGGACGACCCGGCGCGGGCGGAGGAGCTCCTCCGGCAAGCGGGTCTCTCCGCGGCTCCTCGGCCCGACGGGCTCCTCTCGGTGGGCGTGGCCGACCGCGAGGGGATCGCCCGGGTGAACGCCCTCCTCGTCGGGGAGGGGCTCGCGGTCTCCCACCTCGCCCTCGAGGAGGCGAGCCTCGAGCGCGCCTTCCTCGCGCTCGTCGCGAACGCCCCGGAAGGAGCCGCCTCGTGAGAGGACTCGCCGTCGCCGTCCGGATCGAGCTCCTGAAGCTGAAGCGGACCCTCGCGCTCGCGACCTGCTTCGTCGCGCCCCTCGTCGTCGTCGCGTTGCAGGTGGCGATCTGGCTCCGGATGAAGGACGGGCTCGGTGCGGACGTCGAGCCCTGGCTCGCGTTCCACAAGAACGCGCTCTCGATGTGGGGGGTCTTCATGCTCCCCCTCGCGACGGCGCTCGTCGTCGCCCTCGTCTACCACGCCGAGCACGCGAACCAGGGATGGCTGCGCCTCGGCGTCCTTCCGCTGCCGCGCTGGAGCGCCCCGGCGGCGAAGGCGCTCGTCGCGACGGGGCTCCTCCTCCTCGCCACGGTCGTCCTCCTCCTCGGGTGCCTCGGGGGAACGGTCCTCGCCGACGCCCTCCACCCGAAGATCGCCCTGGAGACGGCCGTACCTCTCGCGACGATGCTCGAACGAACGGCCCGCGTCCTTGGCGCCTCGCTCCTCGTCCTCGCGATCCAGAACGCGGTGAGCCTCCGCTTCCCCTCGGTCGTCGCCTCGCTCGGCACGGGCGTGGCCGGGACGTTCCTCGCCCTCTTCGCCTCCGGCTCGAAGCTGGGGCCGTACTACGCGTGGCTCATGCCGCTCCACTCCCTCCACGGGAAGGAGGAGGCCGTCCTCCTCTCCGTCGCGCTCGGCGCGGGGGGAGGCCTCCTCTTCCTCGTGCTCACGGTCGCGCTCGCGGCGCGGCGCGACCCGGGCCGGAGGAGCTGAGGAGGACGGCGAGACCTGGAACTTCGCGATCTCGCCGGGACGCGGAGTTCGGATGGGGTCAGGTCTACCATCTACACTCTGCGCTCCGCTACGGCGCGAGTCTCGAGGTCGGCGGAGAGCGAATGGCAGGGGCGGATCGACTGCGACCGCGACGCCGGAGCGGCGGCCCGGCGAGTCGAGACGCGGTCGTTCACGGAGGGGAGGGCAGGCCGGCCCGGCGGTAAGCTCCCGTGGAAGAGTCGCGGGTTCGGCCCCACCGCGCGACCGTTCGCGGGAGAGGTCATGGCCCACCAACGAACCGTCATCGCCCGTACCGTCGCGGCCGCGCTCCTCGTGGTCCCGGCGCTCATCGCTTCCCGAGCCGGCGCGCAGGAGAGCTCCCCTTCGGCGATCGCCGCCCCCGTCCTGAAGTGGCACCGGGGAGGCTGCTTCTCGTCGTGGTGCCAGACGGGCTGGTACTCCTCGCCCGCGATCGCGGACCTCGACCGCGACGGCGCGGCCGAGGTCGTCTGGGGCTCGTACGACGTCGTCGCACTGGACGGTGCGACGGGCGCCCTGAAGTGGCGGGCGACGAACGGCTCGCGGGTCTGGCCCGGCGTGGCCGTGGCCGACCTGACCGGCGACGGGACGCTCGAGGTAATCGTCGGCCGGGGCTCGGACCAGGTGACCGTCTACGACGCCGGGGGCGGCGTCCTCTGGACGCGGAACCCGTTCGGCGGCGGCGAGGTGAGGACGCTCGCCGTCGAGGACCTCGACACCGACGGGGTCCTCGAGATCGTCGTCGGGCGTGCGAGCGGCGGCTCGACCCGGCAGCTCAACGTCTACGACGCGGCCGGCAACGTCCGGAGCGGGTGGCCCGCGCGGCGGGACGGCGAGCCCGGCTACGGCTGGGGGATGTACAACGAGAACGTCGCGGTCGCGGACCTCGACGGCGACGGCGACAAGGAGCTGATCGGCCCGACCGACACGCACTACGTCACGGCCCTCGACCGCGGCGGCAACCAGCTCCCCGCCGGCTCGATCTACGGCGCGGGGAAGGTCTGGAGCCAGGTCGGCGTCCACGTCGACCACGCCGTCGACCTCCGGGGCTACGCGAACTGCGGCGTCGAGCACCGCCCGAACTGGGCGGACTCGGCTCCCGTCGTCGGCGACCTCGACGGGGACGGCGTCCGCGAGGTCGTGATCGTCGGGAACGTCTACAACTGCGGGGCGGACCCGTACGCGAGCCTCTACCACATGCCCTTCCTCTTCCGGCTCGACCGGACGCGCGCCACCGGCGCGGGATGGGACTGGACGGCGCTCCCGGCGCCGTCGGCCGGGAGCGGGCCTCTCTCCGAGGACTACGACGTCATCGAGACGGCCGTCCCGAACCCGGCGCTCGCCGACCTGGACGGCGACGGGAGGAAGGAGATCCTCTACCCGTCGTACGACGGTCGCCTGCACGCCTGGTCCCTCGACAAGACGGAACATGGGAGCTGGCCCTACGACGTCCCCGGGAGCGGCATCCGCTTCGCGAGCGAGCCGGTCGTCGCGGACCTCGACGGCGACGGCACGGGCGAGGTGATCTTCACCTCCTGGCCGCAGAAGTCCGTGGGCGGAACCGGGCAGCTTCACGTCCTGAGCCACCTCGGCGTCTCCCTCCACGTCGTCAGCCTCCCCGCCCCGCACGGCAGCGCCACCTGGAACGGGGCGCTCGGCGCGCCGACGCTCGGGGACATCGACGGCGACGGCGAGCTCGAGGTCGTCGTCGGAACGGTCTCGTCGGGCGCGGTCGCCTACGACCTCCCGGGGACGTCGAACGCGCGCGTCCTCTGGGGGACCGGGCGCGGCGGGCTTCGCCGGACGGGCGCGGCGCCGGGCCCCGCGGGGCCGCCGCGCTCCTCGCGGTTCTACCCCCTCACGCCGTGCCGGCTCTTCGACACGCGGGAGGCGGCCGGACCTCTCGGCGGGCCCGCGATCTCCGCCGGAGCGCGTCGCCTCTTCCCGCTCGGCGGTACCTGTGGCATCCCGCCGGGCGCGCGGGCGATCTCGACGAACGTGACGGTCGTGGCCGCCGGGGCCGCGGGGAGCATCGTCCTCTGGGCCGGAGACGGCGAGATCCCCGGGACGTCGAACGTGAACGTCGCCGCGGGGCGCACGCGCGCGAACAACGGCGTGATCGAGCTCGCCCGCGACGGCACGCGGACGATCCAGGTCCTGAACGGAGCGGCCGCCGCGGCGCACCTGATCCTGGACGTCAACGGGTACTTCCAGTAGGGCGTTTGGGAAGCGGATCGTCGAAGAGCCGGCTCGCCGGTGGCCGTCGCGGCCGGGAGGGGGAGCACGTGAGTCCGCAGCCGGACGCCTTCCTCGATCGCGGACGGAGCGGACCCGGGGCTCCGTCCCGGTCTCCCCGGGGCGGGGGATGAGCGAGGCGGTCCCGGCGCCGCGGTCTCGCGGGTCTCATCCGTGGCGCCTCGCCGGCGCGGGAGGGCTCGAGGAGACGCTCGTCTTCGAGCGGAGGCTCTTCGACGCCGAGGGGTGGCCGCTCGATCCGGACCGCGAGACCGTCGACTTCGCGGGGGCCGGGCTCATTCCGGCCGTCCGGCTCGCGCTCGCGGGAAACGTCCTCCTCGGGAGGCTCTCGCCGGGGGACGTGCGGGCCGTCGCCGACGAGCTCCGCGCGGTGGGAGACGGTGTGCGGGACCTCGGCGGGCTCCTCGAGGTCCTCGGGGTTGCGGCGCGCCTCGCGCTCGACGATCCGATGGACGGGGTCCTCACCGGGCCGCTCCAGCGGGCGCTGGCCGGCGAGGGGACGTCGCTCCTCGCGGCGCTCGCCCACGTCTGCGCGCGGCCCGACCCCGGGGAGACGCTCGTCTACTTCGACGCCTTCGTCCGCTTCCGGCGAGGGCTCGCCGCCCTCGCGCTCCGACTCGCGCGGGAGCTGCCGCCCTTTCCCCCGGACGTCCTGGACGGCTCGGTGGAGGTCTTCGCGTGGTTCCGCGAGACCGGGGCGCGCGACGTCGACGTCGACGTCGACGGGCGAACGGAGAGCGTCCCCCTCCCGTCGGGGCTTCCTGAGCCCGTCGCGAACGCCGCGGCCGGCGCGGTCGCGGAGCTCCTCGCGTCGCTCCGGCGCGACGCCGAGCGCCTCGCCCACCCGCGACGGGACTTCTCCGGTGTGGCCCGAGACGTCGGCCGCGAGCTGCTCGACGGGCTCGCCGGGCTCCTCCTCAACGGGCTCTCCCTCGCCCGGGCCCCGAGGCCGGAGCAGATCGAGGCGCGTCTCGTCCCGGCCGGCGGCCTTCCGACCCGCGCCCGGCACGCGCGGTCGGTCTCGATCGCGGGAGCTCCGTTCGCGGACGCGCTCGGCCGCTTCTTCGCAGTGCCGTCGACGCCGCTGACGCTTCCGCGGACGGGCCGGATCGTCGTCGTCCGGCGAACCGGGAGCTGCCCGTTCGCCGTCGCCGGCTGGTCTGAGGCGACTCCGCACGGGTAGTCCGGGGCCTTCGAACCCGCCGTGAGGTTCGTCGGCGCGCTTTCTTCGTCGTCCTCCTTGACTTCTCAGACGGGATGTCTCAGATTCTCAGACGTAACGTCTGAGATGGCGGGACGACAGGAGGGACCGATGGCGCGAACCCCCCGGGACGTGACCGATGCGGAGCTCGAGGTGCTGCGCGCGCTCTGGGACCTCCCGGAGGCGACGATCCGGGCCCTGGCGGACCGGGTCTACCCGAACGGCGGCGCCTCCGAGTACGCCACCGTCCAGAAGCTGCTCGAGCGGCTGGAGGACAAGGGGCATGTCTCGCATCGCTCGGAAGGGCGGCAGAACGTCTACGCCGCGCGCCTCGGCCGGGAGGACCTCGTCGCGCTGCGGCTGCGCGAGACGGCGGACTCCCTCTGCGGCGGCTCGCTCACGCCGCTCCTCACGCACCTCGTGAGCGGAGCGCGGCTCTCCGCCCGGGAGCTGCGCGACCTGCGGCGCCTCGTGGACTCGCTCGGCGAGCGGAGGTGACGGCGTGCACGAGGCCCTCCTCCTCCTCCTGACGAACGCGGTCCTCGCGGGCCTCCTCGCCCTCGCCGCCTGGGTCGTCTCGCGCTTCGCGAAGCGGCAGGCGGTCGTGCACGGGCTGTTCCTCCTCGCCCTGCTGAAGCTGGTGACTCCGCCGCTCGTGGAGCTGCCGCTCCTTCCGGCGGGCGATGCCGTCCCGCGGGCGGCGGAGACGGCCTCCTCCTCCTCCGAGGTGCGGGAAGCCGCACCCGCCGCCCCGGAGCCTCTCGCCGCGCCGCGGGCGCGGATCGTCGAGGCGGCGCGCACCGACGCCGCTACCGGATACACCGAGCCTCGAAGCGCGCGAGGAGCGCTCCCGGTCGCGCCGGCGACCGACGCCGGGCAGGTCGCGCCACCGCGGCCAGCGCCGCTGTCCTGGCGGCTCGCACTGGCGGCGATCGTCGGGCTGGGCGCGCTCGTCGTCGCCGTGCTCGCCGCGCGGCGTTTCCTCCGGTTTCGGCGCCTCGCGGAGGCGGCGGAGCCGGCTCCGCCCGCGCTCGTGACGCGCGCCGCCGAGATCGGCGCCGCCCTCGGCGTCCGCCGCGCTCCCTCCGTCTGCCTCCTCCCGGCCCGGGTCCCGCCGATGCTCTGGCCGGCCTCCCCGCGTCCGAAGCTGCTCCTGCCGCGCGACCTCGTTCCGGAGCTCGACGGCGACGAGCTCGACGCGCTGCTGGCCCACGAGCTCGCCCACGTGAGGCGGCGGGACCATTGGGTGCGCTTCCTGGAGATCGGCGCCACGGCGCTGTTCTGGTGGTACCCGGTCGCCTGGTGGAGCCGGCGTGAGCTCCGCCGCGCCGAGGAACGCTGCTGCGACGAGTGGGTCCTTCGTGCGTTCCCGGGCTCGGCTCGCGCCTACGCGAACGGAATCCTGAAGAGCCTGACGTTCCTCGCGGAGGCGCCCGTCGCCCTCCCGGAGACCGCGTCGGGCGCCGGACCGATCCGGGACCTCGAGTCCCGGCTGAAGGAGATCCTCATGACGTCACCGCGACCCCGGCTCTCCCGCCCGATCCGGCTCGCCCTCGGCGCTCTCGCCTTCGGCGCGCTCGCATTCTTCCCGACGGTCGCGCCGCCGGCCGCGGCGGTGGTCGCCGCTCCAGACGAGGTCGCGCCTCCGCCCGCCCCGGCGCCCGCGTCACCCGTCGCGGCGCCCGCGCCTCCGGCCGCCGTCGCCCCCCGCTCGCCGGTCGCGGCTGCGGCGCCGGCCCCGGCTCCGCCCGCGCCCCACGCGGCACCCCACGCGGCGCCGCGGGCGGCACCGCGGCTCGCCGGGCATCCCGCGCCGGCGCCCGACGTCCACCCGGTGCTCGCCGGGGAGGAGCTCGACCCGGAGCTCGAGAGGGAGCGGCGTGCGCTCGACGCGCAGAGGCGGCAGCTCGACCTCTCCCGGCTCGACCTCGAGCGGCGCGCCCTCGAGCTCGAGGCGCGGGCGGACCGGCAGGAGCAGGCCGCCGAGGTCGCGCGCCTCCGGGCCGAGGGAGACGCGGCCGGGGCGGCGCGTGCGGAGAAGCACGGCGCGCTTCGCGCCCGCCAGGCGGATCTCGAGAGGCGTCAGATCGACCTCCACCTGCGACAGCTGAAGCTCGAGGACGAGGCCGAGCGGGCCGAGGAAGCCGGAGGAACGGAAAGGGACGCCGAGGCGCGGGCCCGCGAGGCCGCGCGCGCGGAGGCGGAGCTCGAGAAGCATCAGCAGGCCCTCGAGGCGGAGGCCGAGAAGCTCGAGCGCGAGGCGCGCGCGCTCGAGGCCGAGGCGCGCGTCCACGAGCTTCGGGGGGCCGCGGACGACCTCGAACGTTCGCTCGCAGAGCAGCTCGAGGAGGTGCGCGACGCGCTCCCGGAAGCGGGGGCCGAGAAGGCGGCGATGGAGCGCGAGCTGGCGCGGCTGGAGTCGGCTCTCGCGGCGCTGCGCGGGTCGCGCCCCGCGAAGGAAGCTCCGCGCGCCACGGCGCGGTAGGGCGGAGCGGAAGGGAAGAAGAGCGCCGCGGCCGCGTCGTACGATTCCCGCGATGGACGCCGGCCCCGTCTCCTGCGAGATCTGCCGCGAGCTGAAGGCGGTCGAGACGTCTCTCACGAAGCACGGCTGGGAGGAGAACGACCGGCTCCTGCCCGCCGCGTACCGCCGTCTCGTCGAGGTGCGGGCCGCGGGGCGGGAGGACGAGCCGCGCTCGCCCCGGTTCTGCCCGCTCTGCGGCACGCTCTACTCGTACGGGACGCGCTCCGAGTACCTCGCGAACGGAAGCGAGGACGAGGAGGAGCTGCGGCGCCTGACGGGCGAGGAGGCGCGCGCCTGGCTCGGCGACGCGGTCGTCGCGGCTCTCCCGCGCCCGCTCGTGTCGCCCCTGCGGGAGACGGTCGTGAACGAGCGGGTCGTCGTCTTCTCGACCGGCGGCGAGGACCTCGCCTCGAGCTGGGGGGCGAACGCCGTGGCGATCCTCGGCGACGGCGCGACGCTCCTCGTCGACCCGCTCGTCGCCCCCGCCTACGCCCGCGAGCTGAAGCGCCTCCTCGCGGTGCGCGGCGCCGGGCCGGTGCGGTGGGTCGTGACGACGCACCACCACACGGACCACTCCGTCGGCGCCTCGGTCTTCGCCGCGGAGGGGGCCGAGGTCGTCGCCCACGCCCTCGCCGCCGGGCGGATGTCGGCGGAGCAGCCGGCGATCCTCGACGGTCGGCGCTCGAGCCCGGCGCTGAGTCCCCTCTTCGCCGACGCCGTCCCGGCCGCGCCGACGCGCCTCGTCACCGCTCCCCTCGAGATCTCCGTCGGCGGCCTTCGGGCCGCCGTCCGCCCCTGCGGGCCCGCTCACACGCCGGGGGACCTGCGCGTCGACCTGCCCGACCTCGGCGTCGTCGTCACGGGCGACCTCGTCTTCCACCGCTACCACCCGAACCTCGAGCACGCCGACCTCGACGGCTGGAGGCGGGGCCTCGGGAAGCTCCTCCTCGAGCCGGCCGGGACGACGTTCGTGCCGGGGCACGGCGCACCGGGGGGACGCGAGATCGTCGAGGGACAGCTCGCGTGGTTCGAGGCGGCGGCGGATGAGTCGCGTCTCGACGCTCCGGACGGACGAAACGAGGAGAAGGCCGTCGAGGGGATGAAACGGCGATTCCCGGGCTGGTCGCTGGAGGCCGTCCTTCCGACGGCCGTCGCGTTCTTCCGGGCGCGGGGCTGAGCCTTTCCGAAGGAGGGACCGGAGATGGAGACGAGGACGGAGAGGGATTCCTTCGGACCGATCGAGGTCCCGGCGGAGCGGCTGTGGGGAGCGCAGACGCAGCGCTCGCTCGAGACGTTCCGGATCGGGGACGAGCGGATGCCGCTCGCGCTCGTCCACGCCCTGGCCCTCGTGAAGAAGGCCGCGGCGCTCGCGAACGCCGAGCTCGGAGCCCTGGAGGAGCGGAAGGCGCGGGCGATCGTCGCGGCGGCGGACGAGGTCCTCGCGGGCCGCCACGACGGGGAGTTCCCGCTCGTCGTCTGGCAGACCGGGAGCGGAACGCAGACGAACATGAACGTGAACGAGGTCCTCGCGAACCGCGCGAGCGAGCTCCTCGGGGGGCCTCGCGGCGAGGGGCGGCTCGTCCACCCGAACGACGACGTGAACTGCGGGCAGTCCTCGAACGACGTCTTCCCGACGGCGATGCACGTCGCGGCCGCGACGGCGGTGAGGCGCGACCTCCTCCCCGAGGTCGCGGCGCTCCGCGACACGCTCCGGCGGAAGGCCGGGGCCTTCGCCGACGTCGTCAAGACCGGCCGGACGCACCTCATGGACGCCACTCCCCTGACGCTCGGGCAGGAGGTCTCCGGCTGGGCCGCGCAGCTGGCCTGCGGGATCGAGCGGCTCGAGGCGGCGCTGCCGGGCGTCTTCGAGCTCGCTCTCGGCGGGACCGCCGTCGGGACCGGGCTGAACGCGCATCCGGAGCTCGGCGTGCGGGCGGCCGCGAAGCTCGCCGCCTTCACGGGTCTGCCGTTCACGACCGCGCCGAACAAGTTCGAGGCGCTCGCCGCGCACGACGCGCTCGTCGCGCTCCACGGCGCGCTGAAGGGGCTCGCCGTCGCCCTGACGAAGGTCGCGAACGACGTGAGGCTCCTCGCGAGCGGCCCGCGCTGCGGCCTCGGCGAGATCCGGATCCCCGAGAACGAGCCGGGCAGCTCGATCATGCCGGGAAAGGTGAACCCGACGCAGTGCGAGGCCCTCCTCATGCTCTGCGCCCAGGTCGCGGGGAACGACGTGGCCGTCACGCTCGGCGGGATGGGCGGCCTCCTCGAGCTGAACGTCGCCAAGCCCCTCATCGTCCACAACGTCCTCCGGAGCGCCCGGCTCCTCGCGGACGGCTGCCGGAGCTTCCGGGCCCGCTGCGCCGAGGGGATCGAGCCCGACCGCGTGCGGATCGCGGAGCAGCTCGGGCGCTCGCTCATGCTCGTCACGGCGCTCGCGCCGCACGTCGGCTACGACGCGGCCGCCAGGATCGCCCGGAACGCCCACGCGAAGGGGACGACGCTCCGCGAGAGCGCGCTCGAGCTCGGGATCGTGAAGGCCGACGAGTTCGACGCCTGGGTCAGGCCGGAGACGATGGTGGGGGAGACGGGCCGGGCGGGCTGACCCGCCCCGGCCTCACGCGACGGCGCCCCGTCGCGGTCGCAGGAACTCCGCGAGGGCGTGGTCGGCCCGGGCGATGTGCGCCAGGAGCCGCCGGGCGAAGGCGTCCGCGTCGTCGTGCACCGCGTCGACGTCGCCTTCGGAGAGGCGCGCGCGGAGGGCCGTCAGCTCCTCCACGAACGCCCCGTGCTCGGCCCGGTGGGCCTCGGAGTCGGGGTAGGCGTGGAGCCGCATGACGCGCTCCTCGGCCAGGAAGTGCGCGTTCGTGAACCCGTCGAGGCGGCGGAAGACCTCGAGGGCGGCCGGGCCGTCGCCGGACTCGAGGTTCTGAACGAGCTCCCGCAGCAGCTGGAGCTGGAGGGCGTGCTCCTCGTCCATCTCGCGGTTCCCGGTGACGAGGTCGTGGCGTTCGTCGGCTGGCGTCATCTCCTGGTGCTCCTTGGGTCGCAGCGGACCCGATCGTCCCGGGTTTCGGTCGGCGGTCAGCCCGGGACCCAGATCCCGTTCTCGACGACGATGGGCCGTCCGTCGATCGAGACGCGCCGCCCGCAGCCGCCGGGGCGGAAGTCGCAGACGATGTCGACGTGCTGCGCCGAGCGGTTCAGGACGCCGCGCGCGGCGAGCTCCTCGAGCCGCTCGCGGGCGCCCGGGGCCATGACGTCGCGCTCGTAGCCGCCCTCGTAGCTCGCGCCGATCGCGACGTGGAGCGTCCCGCCCACCTTCTCGACGAAAAGGGGATGCTTCAGCGCGCGCGTCAGGCCGGGGTTCATGCCGAGGGCGACCTCGCCGAGGCGGCGGGCGCCGTCGTCGGTCCCGACGATCGCCGCGAGCTGGGCCTCGCCCTCGCGCGCCGAGAAGCGCGTGATGCGCCCCCCCTCGAAGACGAGGTGCATTCCCGAGATGTCGACGCCGCCGTTGAGGACGGGCAGGTCGAGGAAGAGCTCGCCTTCGACGGACGAGGCGTCGGGGCTCGTGAAGACCTCGCCGTCGGGGACGTTCCGGAGGCCGTGGGAGAGGGTCGGGATCGACTCGGCGAGGCTCATCGTGAGCGTCAGCTCGCGCCGCTCGCCCGGGTGCCAGGTGACGACTTCCATCCGCTTGCCCGAGGAGAAGAGCGGCTCGAGCCGCCTCTCCGCCTCGAGGAGCGGGCGCGGGTCGACCGTCGAGGCGTCGACGACGAAGCGGACGTACTCCTCGAGCGGAAGCCCTTCGATCTCCGCGTAGGCGGGCGTCGGGTAGAGCGTGATGACCCACCGCTTCGCGAGGCGGAGGTCTGCGAACGGGCGGTCGGCCTTCGCCAGGGCCGCTGAAGCCTCGCGTGCGAGGCCCGCGTAGCTCGACGGCGACTCGGCCCCGAGGACCTCGATGTACTTCGTCATCGAGGCGTAGCGGTCGCGGTGCCAGTCGGGAACGCGAGCGAGCTGCTCCGCCGTCGCGCCGCTCCCCATCGCGGCCGACCAGACCTTGCCGCGCTCGTTGTTCGGCGCGACGAGGCAGACGTCGGGGATGCCGCCGGCGGCGATCACCTCCCGCTCGATCCGCTCCATGAGCGGCCAGGCGATCCGCTCCCCCTTGATCATCACCCGGTCGTCCGGCGTCACGCCGCCGACCGAGTGGGTGACGAGGAGGCGGGCCCACTCGTCGAGCTTCGCGGGGTCGATCGTCGGTTCGAGCACGTGTCCCTCCTGGATTCCGGCCGGCGTCGCTTCGTGCGTGCCGTCCGTCCGGCTCCCGGCGGCCGAGGATACCGAACGGCCCGCCGGGTCGGCCCTTCCCGCCGCTCCTACAGGGGCGTCACGGTCCAGCGCGTCGTCGAGGCGCTCTGCTCGCCGAGGCCGGAGCTGTGGCTCTCCTCCCGCGCGGACGCCGTGACGAGCCGCCCGGCCACCCGGGAGAAGCGCCGGCTCTCGCGCATCGAGACGGTGAACGAGATGAGGAGCTTCTTCGCCTTCAGGTCGAGCGTCCTCTCGAGAGCGTACGGAAGACCGTCGGCGTCGAGCCGCAGCGTGACGACGTCGTCGTAGCGCTTGATGGCCTTCCGGGCCTCCTCGTCGTCGAGGTCGGGGACGACGCGGAGGACGACCGTCCGCGCGGTCCTCCCCTCGAACGCCTCCGGGCGGTCGGAGACGACCGTGGCCCCGTCCAGCAGCTGCCGGAGCTCCGAGGCCGGGTCGACGAGCTTCAGCGCCTCCCCCGGCTCGAGCCGCACGGTCCTTTCGTCGCGCGCCTTCCGCTCCGCCTTCGACCCCGGCTTCGGAAGGAAGGCCGGGTAGAGGTGAATCGAGAGCCCCGACGGCCCGTGCTCGACGACCGCCTCCCCCTTCCGCTCGGCCTTCGGCTTCTCCTTCTCGATGTCGGTCCGCGCGATCGCGACCCGGACCCGGACGGTCTCTCCGGCCGGGGCGCGGTCGAGGGCGGCGCGTAGGTCGGCGACGGCGTCGGCCCGAGCCGGCCGGGCGGGGAGGGCGAGGGGCGCGAGGAGGGCGAGGGTGAGTCCGATCGGGAGGACGGCACGGCGCATGCGGATGGAGGTACGCACGCGCCGTGCCGAGGGTTCTCCTATCGCACCGGGAACGGAGGCCGCTTCGGCGCGGCCGGCGGGTTCTTCTTCAGCTGGTCCATGACGATCTCGATCGCCTTCTCGAGCTGCGGGTCCTTGCCGGCGATGACCTCGGCGGGCGTCTGCTCGACCTCGACGTCGGGAGGGACGCCGACGTTCTCGACGCCGAAGCCCTCCTCGGGAGCCCAGAACGCGAGGTTCGGGGCGGTGACCTGCGCGCCGTCCATCAGGACCGGGAAGCCGAGGATGCCGACGAGGCCGCCCCAGGTCCGCTGGCCGACGAGCGGCCCGACCTTGAACTTGCGGAACATCCAGGGGAGGAGGTCGCCGCCGGAGCCGGCCGTCTCGTCGATGAGCATCACCTTCGGCCCCTGGATCGAGGCGCTCGGGGTCTTCATGTCGTCGCCGTAGCGGAACGTCCACCAGGCGATCGGCTCGCGCCGGAGCGCCTCGATGTAGTAGTCGGCGACGCTCCCGCCGCCGTTGAAGCGCTCGTCGACGATGATCGCGTCCTTCCACGCCTGCGGGTAGAAGTAGCGCTTGAAGTAGGTGTGGCCGAGGCCGGCCGTGTTCGGCACGTAGACGTACGCGACGCGGCCGCCGGTCGCCTTCTCGACCTTCGCGAGGTTCCCCTCGACCCAGTCGCGGTTGCGGAGTGCGGCCTCGTTCGCCACGGGGACGACGTTCACGGTGCGCGAGCCCTTGCCGTCGGGGCTCGGGCCGACGGTGATCTCGACGATCTTCCCGGCGGTCGCCTCGAATCGCGCGTAGAGGTTCTCGGGGGGCGCGAGGTCCTTCCCGTTCACGGCGAGGAGGTACTCGCCCGCCTTCACCTCGACGCCCGGCTCGCTGAGCGGCGCGCGCAGCTCGGGGTTCCAGTTCAGGCCGCCGAAGACCTTCCGGAAGCGGTAGCGGCCGCTGGCGACCTCGTAGTCGGCCCCGAGGAGGCCGCCCGGGACGGTGGCCGGCTCGGCGAGGACGTCGCCTCCGAAGGTCCGGTGGTGCCCGACGGCGAGCTCGCTGCACATCCACTGGATGAGGCGCGTCAGGTCGGCGCGGGAGGAGAGGTGCGCAACGAACGGCGCGTACTTCGCCTTGATCGCCTTCCAGTCGCGCCCGTGCATGCCGGGGTCGTAGAAGTAGTCGCGGTTGATCCGCCAGACCTCGTCGAGGATCTGGGGCCACTCGGCCCGCGGGTCGACGCGCACCTGCACGGCGTCGAGATTCAGCTTCCCGTCGCCGTCCCCCGGCTTCCCCTCGCCCTTCTTCCCGGCGGGCCCGACGGCCCAGGTCGCCTTCGCGAGCGTCAGGAGCTTCTTGCCGTCGAAGGAGACCTCGTAGCCGTCGACCTCCGGGGCGATCGTCTCCACCTTGCGGCTCTTCGTGTCCCACTTCTGAAGGGCGTTCTTCCCGTCGGACCCACGGAGGAACCAGACCTCTCCGGCGTTCGGCGAGGAGAGAGAGGAGAGATCGGCGGGCGGGACCGGGACGTCGACGATGCGGCTCGCGAGGCCGTCGCGGTCGATGACGACCGGGTCGACTTTCTTCGGCTCGGCCTTCTTCGCGTCCTTGCCGGCCTTGCCGTCGTCGCCCTTCGCGTCGTCCTTCTTCTCGTCCTTGGCCTCGCCCTTCGCGTCGGCGCCCTTCTCCTCGTCGCTCTCCTTCGCGAGCGGCGACGGCGTCCCCGCCTTCAGCGTCGCGACGTAGATCGCGCGGGTGACGTCGGCGTCCTGGTTGATGAGGGAGAACCAGTTCCGCACGGGGCCGGCGTCCGTCGAGGCGAGGAACCAGATCAGCTTCCCGCCCTTGTCGAAGACGGGGTCGGAAACGTCGGAGAGGCCGTCCGTCAGCGGGAACGACCTGCCCTCCACGGTGTCGTAGACGTGGAGAGACCGGATGTAGGTCGGGCCGGCGAGCGTGTAGGCGACCCAGCGGGAGTCGGGCGACCAGCTCGGCTGAAGGGTCTTCTGGGGCGCGTAGATCCGCTCGGAAGCGGCCTTCGTCGCCTTCCCGGTCGCGAGGTCGACGACCCAGAGGGCCCAGGAGTTGTCGGTGAGGGCGATCTTCTTCGCGTCGGGCGACCAGGTGAGCCGGTCGTAGAAGCCGGAGCCGGGGACCCGGATCCGTCTCGGCGTCCCCTTGCCGTCCTGCGCGGCGATGACGAGCTCGTACTCGCCGCTCTCGTCCGAGAGGTACGCGATCTCCTTTCCGTCGGGGGACCAGGCGGGACCGCGCTCGTGCGCGCCCGGGGTCGCCGTGAGGTACCGCGGGTCTCCCTTCTCGGCCGGGACGGTCACGATCTCGCCCCGGAACTCGAGCGCGACGCGCGCGCCGGAAGGGGAGATCGAGCCTTCGCGGGCCCACTTCGCTCCCTTCGCCCAGCGGGGGCGGGTCTCGAGGAGGTCGGCGTTCACGGTGATCGGGAGGGGCGCGGCCTTCTTCGTCGCGGGGTCGAGGAGGTGGAGGAGGCCCGCCTGCTCGTAGACGACCCTGCCGCTCGCGGCGGCGGCGGCGAGGACCGGGAAGTCGTCGTGGGCGGTCACCTTCGAGAGCGACTTCGACTTCGCGTCGAAGGCGTAGACGTTGAACTCGCCGTCGCGGTCGGACGTGAGGTAGAGCGTCTCCCCGACCCACGTCGGGTTCAGGTCGTTGCAGCGCCCGTCGGGCTGCGGGACCTTCACGACGGCGTGCGTCGCGACGTCGTAAAGCCAGATGCGCGAGACGGTGCCGCCACGGTAGCGCTTCCACTGGAGGTGCGCGGGGCGGTTCGGCGTGTAGGCGATCGTCTTCCCGTCGGGGGAGTAGACGGCGCGGGAGGCGTACGGGATCGGAAGCCTCGTCTCGACCCCTCCGCCGGCCGGGACGGTGTAGAGCTGGTCGTGCCGGTTGTTCGTCGCCTCGCGCGGCGAGGAGAAGAGGACGGCCTTCCCGTCGGGCGTGAAGTCCTGGACGGTGTCGCGCGACGGGTGCCACGTCAGCCGCTTCGGGACGCCCCCGACCGCCGGGACGACGAAGACGTCGAGGTTCCCGTCGAGCTCGGCGCTGAAGGCGAGGAGCGCGCCGTCGGGGCTGAAGGCGGGATTCGACTTCACGCCCGGCCCCGACGTGATCCGCTGGACGTTCGTGCCGTCCAGGCGCGCCGTCCAGAGGTCGTTCCCGTAGACGAAGGCGACGCGCTCGGCCGAGAGGGCGGGCTGCGTGAGCATCTTCGTCGGGGAGGCGGCGGAGGCGGGCCGAGGGGCGAGGACGAGGGCGAAGAGCGCGAAGAGGGCGAGCGGCGCGGCGGCGCGAAGGCGCATGCGGTCCCTTTCCGGCCGCGGCGATGCGCGGCCGTCGGCGATGATAGGGGTGATACGTCGGGCGGGGGCCGTTCGTTCTCGGACCGTGGAGCGGGGCGTTTCGCCACACCGCGACGGCCTACACTTTCGCGCATGACGACACCGCAGACGCCCGAGTCGCTCTCGGCCCTCGCGCGCGGCTTCATGGAGACCCGGGTCTTCCTGACGGCCGCCGAGCTCGACCTCTTCACGCTCCTCGCGGAGCGCCCGCGCTCGCTCGAGGAGGCGGCGGCGTCGCTCGGCGCGGACCGCCGCGCCCTCGCCATCCTCCTCGACGCGCTGGCGGCGATGGGGCTCCTCGAGAAGTCGGCCGAGGGCTGGCGGACGCCGGCGTCGCTCGCTCCGCTCCTCTCCTCCTCGGGGGAGCGGAGCCTCCTTCCGCTCGCGCTCCACTCCGTCAACCTCTGGGACCGATGGTCGCGCCTGACGGAGAAGGTCGCGGGCGAGCGCCCCGCCGCGGGCGACGGCTGGACCCGCTCGTTCATCGGTGCCATGCACGCGATCGCCTCGCCCCAGGCCGATACGCTCGTCGCCGCCGTCGGGCACGAGGGCGCGCGGCGGCTCCTCGACGTCGGCGGCGGGCCGGGGACCTACACCCTCGCGTTCCTGCGGGCCGTCCCGGACCTCCGCGCGACGCTCTTCGACCTCCCCGACGTCGTGGAGATCGCGCGGGAGAACGCGGCGCGAGCGGGCCTCCTCGACCGGGTCGGCCTCGTCGCGGGCGACCTCCGGACCGACGAGCTTCCCGGCGGCCACGACCTCGCGTTCGTCTCGGCGATCGTCCACATGCTCGGCCCGGACGGGAACGTCGCTCTGTTCCGCAAGGTCCTCGACGCCCTCGTCCCCGGCGGACGGATCGTCGTGCGGGACCACGTGATGTCGCCGGACCGGACCTCGCCGCGCGCCGGAGCGCTCTTCGCCGTGAACATGCTCGTCGGGACGAAGGAGGGGGGGACGTACACGTTCGAAGAGCTCTCGGCGTGGCTCTCCGAGGCGGGGTTCGTCCGGCCGCGCCTCCTGCGGGACGGCGAGAGGATGGACTCGCTCGTCGAGGCGATTCGCCCCTGACCTCGCGGGGCGAAGCGGACGCGCCGGCCGACGGGGCGTCCGTCGGCTCGCCTGCTGCGGGTGACGGGAGTCATCGTCCTGTCGGAAGGCGGCGCCGGCACGGCTCTCTGCATGGAGATTCGCCCGCCCGGGAACCATATTCCCCTCCCAAACAGGAGGCGGAACATGGTCGTCACGGCGTCGCTCTTCGCATCCGTCCCGTCCGGGCCGTTCCAGCCCGAGCACCCGAACCGCAGCTTCGAGGGGATCGCCACGGAGATCCGCCGGGCGTATCCGCAGGGGGTCGACGTGGTCGTCTTCCTGCCGGCCGTGCAGAGCGGATGGAGCGTCGTCGCGAACCGCCAGGGGATCATCGCGATCCTGATCGGCCTCCTCCTCCCGGCAGTCCAGAAGGTGCGGGCGGGGGACGGTTCGGTCGTCCCCGCGGGCCTGCTGAAGCCGGGGGGGCGGATGGGGACGCTCCTCTCGCCCTCCCTCGCCTTCCACATGATCACGTGGACCTGAGCGCCCGTCCGCGGCGGACGGAGCCGGGCGCGCGGGCGGGCCTCGGCTTCGACGCCGGGGACTATCCCGCCGGCGCCACCTCGCGCAGCTGCGCGACGAAGCGCTCCGGCTCCGTCACGGAGAGAAGGACGGAATAGCCCGCCGTCGTCGGGACGTGGACGACGCGCTCCGTCGCCGTGACGTAGATCAGGGCCTTCTCGCCGTTCTCGAGCCTCCACCAGCCGCTCCGGTAGCCGGGGAGGCCGGTGCCGGCGGTGCGTCGTGTCGGCGCCAGCGCCGTCTCGGCGCGCAGGTCGACGACGCGGGCCAGCGCTCCGCGCAGCTGTGCCGCCGGGATCGTCCGGCCCCAGAGGTCCCCGCGGATCGTGAGCCCGGCCGGCGAGAGCGTGAACGTCGAGCCTCGCGCCCCGGACAGGGACTTGTAGACGACCAGGACCCCGACGAGCGAGATCAGGAGGACGAGGACGACCGGAATCCAGAGAACCGTGGAAGTCTTCCCCGGAGGGGGGACGAGCGTGTAGACGGACTCCATGGCCCATTCTCGCCGAAGGCCGGGAGTTGCAGAGTGTAGAGTGTAGACCAGACCCCACCCTTCCCGTGCGCGCGATCACGCGCGGAGGCGAGGAATCCGCGCTAGTGTCGGGCGCAAACCGGATTCCGAGACGACGGGAGGCTTCACATGACGCGACTCGCGAAGGCGGGCGCCGTAATCGGATTCGCCGCCGCGCTGCTGACCGCGACCGCGCCGGCCGTGGCGCAGCAGCCCGGAGCAGGGCAGGAGAAGAAGATGGTCTTCGAAGAGCAGGATTCGATGGCGAGCGTCCTGAAGCGCCTGGAAGGGAAGACGGTCCGCCTCCGTCTGGCGGGCTCCGGCGAGGAGGTCATCGGGAAGCTCCAGAAGGTCGGGAACGAGCTCGCCCACGTCTCCGAGCTCTCGGGTCGCGAGTTCTTCGACGCCGTCGTGAGGGTCGACCAGGTCTCTGCGGTCTCGGTCCAGGTCCGCGGGCGCTGAACAGACAGGGATCGGCGGCCCCCGGGCCGCTGGAGGGCCGGGCGCTCCGGCGTCAGGACCTCACCCGAAAGAGACCGGGCCGCCCGCGAGGGCGGCCCGGGAGCGCGCAGAGTGTAGAGTGTAGACCAGACCCCATACCGGGGGGCTACTTCTTCGAGGACTCCTTCGCGAGCATTCCGAGCTGCCACATGAGGAACATCCGCTGGTCGGCGACGTCGCGGACCCTCAGCGCGAGCGGCTTGCCCTGGCCGTGGCCGGCTTCGCGGTCGACCCAGAGGAGGATCGGCTTCGTGGCCGGGTCGGAGGCCGTCGAGGCCTGGAGGAGGGCGGCCATCTTGCGGGCGTGGAGCGGGTGGACGCGGGAGTCGTTCTCGCCGGCGGTGAGGAGGACGGCGGGGTACTTCGTCCCCTTCTTCACGTTGTGGTACGGCGAGTAGGCCCTGAGGAACCGGAAGTGCTCGGGGTTCTCGGCGGTGCCGTACTCCGGGATCCAGTAACGGGCCATCAGGAACGACTGGTAGCGAAGCATGTCGAGGAGCGGGACGGCGGAGATGACGGCTCCGAAGAGCTCGGGGCGCTGAGTCAGGACCGCGCCGGTCAGGAGGCCGCCGTTCGAGCCGCCGGAAACGGCGAGCTTCTCGGGCTTCGTGTACTTCTGCGCGATCAGCCACTCGGCCGCGGCGATGAAGTCGTCGTAGACGTTCTGCTTCTTCTCGAGCATCCCGGCCTCGTGCCAGGCGTCGCCGTACTCGCCGCCGCCGCGCAGGCCCGCGAGGGCGTAGACGCCGCCCGCCTCGAACCAGGGGAAGAGTGTCGCGCTGAAGCTCGGCGTCTGGCTGACGTTGAAGCCGCCGTAGGCGTAGAGGAGCGTCGGGTTCGCGCCGTCGAGCTTCAGCCCCTTCCTGTGGACGACGAACATCGGGACCTTCGTCCCGTCCTTCGAGGGGTAGAAGACCTGCTTCACCTCGACGATCGACGGGTCGACCGGGACCTTCGGACGCTCCCAGAGCTCGACCTTCTTAGTCGCGAGGTCGACGTGGTAGACGCCGGAGGGCTCGTTGAACGAGGTGAAGGTGAGGAACGCCTCGGTCCGGTCCTCGGAGGTCGAGAGGAACGCCGACCCGATGCCCGGAAGGGGAAGCTCGCCGAGGGGCTTCCCGTCGAGAGAGAAGAGCTCGACGCGGCTCGCGGCGTCCTTCAGGAGGCTGACGACGAGGATCCCGCGGGCGAGGGAGACGCCGCGGATCGAGACGTCCTTCCGCTCGGGAACGAGCGTCTTCCAGCCGGCGCGCGCGGGGGCCGTCAGGTCGACCGCGACGACGCGGCCGTTCTTGGCGCCGTCGGTCGTGTGGAGGAAGAGGGTGTCGCCGAGGATCGGGCCGCGCGAGGTGCTCTCGGAGCCGACGATGACGTCCGTCTTCACGAACTCGCCGGTGCGGAAGTAACGGTCGAGGTCGATCGCCCAGAGGTCGTTCGTGCTCGTGCCGGTGGCGTACGAAAGGAGGCCCCAGCGGCCGTCCTCGCTCGCCGAGAAGCCCGGCCCGTAGGTCGTCGCGAGCTTCGCGTTCTCTTCCTTCGTGTACTGCCGGAAGAGGCGGACGTCCTGCCGCGGGTGCGAGCCGAGGCGGTGGAACATGACCTGCCCCGAGTAGGGGTCCTTCACGTTCTCGAGGTTCCGGTAGAAGAAGCCGGAGGAGTCGGGGAGCCAGTCGACGCCGCCGACCTTGCCGGGGATCTCGTCGGCGAGCCAGCGGCCGGAGTCGACGTCGAGGACGTAGAGCGTCGAGTTCTCGTCGCCCGCGCGGTACATGCCGAACGCGAGGAGCTTCCCGGCGGGGTCCGGCGAGGTCCAGGAGACGGTGACGAGCCCCTTCGCGTCGAGGGTGTTCGGGTCGAGGAGGAGCTTCGGCGCCCCGGCGAGCCCTTCGCGGACGAAGATCCGCGCCTGGTTCTCGTTCCCTTCGCGCTTCGAATAGAAATAGCGGTTCCCGCGCATGCGGGGCGCGCCGATCGAGCCGACCTCCATCAGCTCGCGGAGGCGCGCCTCGACGGCCTTCCGTCCCGGGAGGTTGTCGAGGACCTCGCGCGTGTAGGCGAGCTGCGCGTCGGTCCAGGCGTTCACCTCGGGGGTGACGACGCCCTTCGCGTCTCCCTCGAGCCAGCGGTACGGGTCGACGACCGACTCGCCGTGGAGGACGTCGGTGACCGGGCGGGCCTCGGTGGGCGGGGGGGCCGCGGGGGGCGCGGCGGCGGCGGGAAGGGCGAGCGCGAGGAGCGCAGCGGCGAAACGCATGGGGCCTCCGTGCGGGGGGATGGCGCGGCGGGCGCCGCGAGGCCCGCCATCATAGGCGAGCGGTGAAGGACGCGCCCCGAAGGGAACGGCCCGGCGCGAAGCCGGGCCGTTCGGGGTTCGGGGCCGCGCGAGCGGCGGCGCGGGGGGGGCGCCGTCCGCTCAGCTCCCCTTCACGAGAAGTTCGTTGAAGCGGCCGCGCGGGGTGTAGCGGGTGTGGAGCAGCTCGTGGGAGAGGTGCCCGAGCGGCTCGCCGAGGTACTCGTCGTAGAGCGCCATGAGCGAGGGGTTCTCGTGCGACTTGCGCCGGGGCTTGCCGGCGTCCTCGGCGTAGATGGCGCGCATCCGGGCCTCTCGGATCGTCCGGGTCGTCGGGCGGGGCTGGCCGCCGCCGGCGATGCAGCCGCCCGGGCAGCCCATGACCTCGATGAAGTGCCAGGGGGCCGTCCCTGCCTGCACTTCCTTCATGAGGCGCTTCGCTCCCTTCAGTCCGCTCGTGACGGCGACCTTCACGGTGAAGCCCTCGAGCTCGGCGTACTCGGGCTTGACGTCCTCGAGCTTGAAGGTGGCCTCCTTGACCTGGGAGAGGCCTCGGACCGGGGTGACCTCGAGGGCCGGGAACGGGACCTCGCGGCCGGTGACGACCTCGTAGACCGTCCGGAGGGCGGCCTCCATGACGCCGCCCGTCGTCCCGAAGATGTCCGCGGCGCCGGTCGAGAAGCCGAGCGGGTCGTCGAACGACTTCTCCTCGAGGGAATTGAAGTCGATCCCCGCCTCCTTGATCATCCGCGCGAGCTCGCGGGTCGTCAGGACGGCGTCGACGGTCGGGCGGCCGTCCAGGAACATCTCGGGCCGCGTGATCTCGAACTTCTTCGCCGTGCACGGCATCACCGAGACGACGTACATGTCCTTCGGGTCGACGCCCTGCTTCTTCGCCCAGTAGGTCTTCGCGAGGGCGCCGAGCATCATGTGCGGCGACTTGCACGAGGAGAGGTGGGCGAGCTGGTTCGGGAACTCGTGCTCGACGTACTTGATCCAGCCCGGAGAGCAGGAGGTGATCATCGGGAGGACGACGTCCTGGCCGCGCACCGCGGCGAGCGCGCGGTGGAGGAACTCCGTCCCCTCCTCGAGGATCGTCAGGTCGGCGGCGAAGTTCGTGTCGAAGACGTCGTCGAAGCCGAGGAGCCGGAGGGCGTGGGCCATCTTCCCGGTGACGATCGTCCCGGGCTCCATCCCGAACATCTCGCCGAGGGCGACGCGGACGGCGGGGGCCGTCTGGACGACCGTGCGGACCTTCGGGTCGAAGAGGGCGTTCCAGACGGGGGTCATGTCGGCGCGGGTCAGGAGCGCCCCGACGGGGCAGACCATGACGCACTGGCCGCAGTTCGCGCAGTTCGCCGTGCCGAGCGGGAGGTCGGCGGCGGGTCCGATCGTCGTCCCGAAGCCGCGGTTGTTGACGCCGAGGACGCCGACCCCCTGGATCTCGCTGCAGACGGTGACGCAGCGGCGGCAGAGGATGCACTTGCTCGTGTCGCGGTAGACGGAGGGGCTCGAGTCGTCGACGAAGGTCTTCGACCGCTCCCCCTCGAAGCGGCAGTCGGGGATCTTGATCTCCTCGCCCAGCTTCTGGAACTCGCAGTTCTGGTTCCGGTAGCAGGAGAGGCAGTTGCGCGGGTGGTCCGAGAGCATCAGCTCGTAGAGGACCTCGCGCGCCTTCTTGACGCGCGCGGTGTTCGTCTTCACGACCATGGCGTCGCGGACGGGGACGGTGCAGGAGGCCTGGAGGCTCCGCATCCCCTCGACCTCGACGACGCAGATGCGGCAGGAGCCGATCTGGTGGACGCCCTCCAGGTAGCAGAAGTGGGGGATCTTGATGCCGTTGTGCTTGGCGGCCTCGAGGACGGACCAGTCGCTCTCGGCCCTCACGTCGCGGCCGTTGATGACGAGGTGAACGGGGTTCGTCATGGCTCTCTTCCTACCGCCGGTCGCAGCGGAGGCAGCGCATGGCCTCGGCGATGGCGTTCAGCTTGTGGAACCCCGCGGCGACCTCCTGGAACCCCTTCCTGCGGGAGTCGGGCTCGAGGAAGCGCATCGGGAACCTCTCGTGCTCGGCGACGTCGGTCTCGTCGGTGGGGCGCGGGATCGGGATCTCCTCCCCCTTGTTCAGGACGCCCGTCCCGCCGAGGTAGCGGTCGATGGCGCGCGCGGCGCGCTTGCCGTCGGCGATCGCCTGGATCGCGACGTCGGGCCCGCGGACGACGTCGCCGCCGGAGAAGACGCCCCTCTTGCGGGTCATCATCGTCTCCTTGTCGACGACGAGCGTCCCCCACTTCGTCAGCTGGACCTCGTCCCGATCGATGAACGGGAGGTCGGAGTGCTGGCTGATGGCCGGGATGACCATGTCGGCCGGAACGACGAACTCGGAGCCGGCCACGGTCTTCGGCTTCCGCCTCCCGGCGTCGTCGAAGCCCTTCAGCTCCATCCGGACGCACCGGACGCCCTCGACCCGTCCGTTCCCGAGGAACTCGACGGGCGCGACGAGCGGGAGGATCTCGATCCCTTCCTCGCGCGCCTCGCGGATCTCGCGCGGGTCGGCCGGCATGTCCTCGATCTGGCGGCGGTAGAGGACGGTCACCTTCTCCGCGCCGAGGCGGAGGACGGTCCGGGCCGCGTCGAAGGCCGTGGAGCCGCCGCCGATGACGACGACGTTCCTGCCGATCTCGACCTTCCGCCCGAGGTTCGCCTCGCGCAGGAACGAGACCCCGTGCGCGATGCCGGCCTTGTCCTCGCCGGGGATCTCGGCCTTGTTCGGGAAGTGGGTCCCGGTGGCCACGTAGATCGCCTGGTGCTGCTTCTGGACCTCCTCGAACGGGACGTCCCTGCCGATCTCGACGCCCGTCAGGATCCTCACGCCGACCTGCTCGACGAGGCGGATCTCCTTCGCGAGGACTTCCTTCGGGAGGCGGTACTCGGGGATCCCCGAGGCGAGCATGCCGCCCGCGACCGGGAGCGACTCGTAGACGGTGACGCCGTAGCCGAGGCGCGCGAGGTACCAGGCGCAGGTGAGGCCCGAGGGGCCGGCGCCGACGATGCCGATCGACTCGGCCTTCTTCGGGAAGACGAGGTCGCGGTGCGGCTCGTCGTTCGCGAAGACGTAGTCGGCGGCGTAGCGCTTCAGGTCGCAGATCGCGACGGGCTCGTCGAGCTGGGCGCGGCGGCACTTCGACTCGCACGGGTGGGTGCAGACGCGGCCGCAGATCGCCGGGAAGGGGTTCTCGCGGCGGACGAGGTGGTAGGCGTCGCGCGGCCGGCCCGCGGCGATGAGGGCGACGTAGCCGGGGACGTCGACGCCCGCGGGGCAGGCGTTCTGGCACGGCGACTTGAAGAGGTCGGCGCAGACGCCCGCGCGGCAGTACCGGTCCCTGATGTGCTCCTCGTACTCCTCGCGGAAGAGCCGGAGCGTGGAGAGGACGGGGTTCCCGGCCGTCTGGCCGAGGCCGCAGGTCGAGGTCTCCCTGCAGTTCGCGGCGAGCTCCTCGAGGAGCTCGATGTCCCCTTCCTTCCCCTGGCCCTTCGTGATCCGCGTCAGGATCTCGAGCATCCGCTTCGTCCCGATCCGGCACGGGACGCACTTGCCGCAGCTCTCGTCCTGGACGAAGTCCATGAAGAAGCGGGCGACGTCGACCATGCACGAGTCCTCGTCCATGACGATGAGGCCGCCGGAGCCCATGATCGTCCCGAGGTGGACGAGGGAGTCGTAGTCGATCGGGGTGTTCAGGTGCTCGCGCGTCAGGCACCCGCCGGAGGGGCCGCCCGTCTGGGCCGCCTTGAAGCGCTTCCCCTTCGGGATGCCGCCGGCGATGTCGTGGACGACCTCGCCGAGCGTGATCCCCATCGGGACCTCGACGATGCCGGTGTTCTCGACCTTGCCGGCGAGGGCGAAGACTTTCGTGCCGGTGCTCTTCGGCGTCCCGAGCGAGGCGTACCAGGCCCCGCCGTTCTTCACGATCGTCGCCACGTTCGCGAGCGTCTCGACGTTGTTGATGATCGTCGGCCGCCCGAAGATCCCGCGCTCGAACGGGAACGGCGGCTTCTGCCGCGGCTCGCCGCGCTTCCCCTCGACGGAGTGCATGAGCGCGGTCTCCTCGCCGCAGACGAACGCGCCGGCCCCGATCCGGATCTCGACGTCGAACGCGAAGGAGGTCCCCAGGACGCTCGACCCGAGGAAGCCCCGCTCGCGCGCCTGGCGGATCGCGACCTCGAGACGCTCGACGGCGATCGGGTACTCGGCCCTCACGTAGACGTAGCCCTGGGTGGCGCCGATCGCGTAGCCCGCGAGGAGCATCCCCTCGAGGACGGAGTGCGGGTCGCCCTCGAGGAGGGAGCGGTCCATGAAGGCGCCCGGGTCCCCCTCGTCCGCGTTGCAGACGACGACCTTGTCGGCCCCCTTCGCCTTGAAGCCGGCCTGCCACTTGGCGCCGACCGGGAAGCCGCCGCCGCCCCGGCCCCGGAGGCCCGAAGCGCGCATCTCCTGGATGACCTGCTCGCCGGTCATCGTCGAGAGCGCCTTCCAGAGCGCCTGGTAGCCGTCGGAGGCGACGTAGGCCTCGATCGAGGCGTACGGCATCGACCCGCAGCGCGCCGTGGCGATCTTCACCTGGCGCTTGAAGAACTCGATGTCGGAGAGGTGGGGGACGGGCTCCTTCGTCTCGGGGTCGACCCAGCAGTGCTGCTCGACGACCTCGCGGTGGACGAGGTGCTGCCGGACGATGCCCTTCACGTGCTCGGGCTTCAGCTCGGTGTAGAGGACGCCGTCGGGCTGGACGACGAGGGTCGGCCCGAGGTGGCAGGAGCCGAGGCAGCCGGTCTCGTGGACGGCCGTCTCGTTCTCGAGCCCGGCGTCTCTCAGGGCGGCGAGGAGGGCGTGCTTGACGGCGTGGCAGCCGGAGGAGACGCAGCCGGCTCCGGCGCAGACGAGGAGCTGGTGCTTCTTCCCCTGCTGCTCGGCGTGCCAGCGCGCGGCGATCGCGTCGAGGTCGGCCTTGCTCGCGGGGCGGGTGAGGTTCGGCTCGGGAGTCATCTTGCGTTTCCTCATCACTCGCAGAGGGCGAGGACCCGGTTCAGCTTGTCCGGGTTGACCTGCCGCACGACCTTGTCGTTGACGAGGAGCGCCGGGGCGAGGCCGCAGGCCCCGATGCAGCGCATGACCTCGAGCGTGAACTTGCCGTCGGGCGTCGTCTCGCCGACGCCGACGCCGAGCGTCTGCGAGAGCCGCTTGACGATCTCGACGCCGCCGCGCACGTAGCACGCCGTCCCGAGGCAGACGCGGATCGAGTACTCGCCACGCGGCTTCGTCGAGAAGAACGAGTAGAACGTCGTGACGCCCCAGACCTCGGAGACGGGGACGTCGAGCTTCTCCGCCACGAGCCGCTGGACGTGGATCGGGAGGTAGCCGTAGATCCCCTGAGCGAGGTGGAGGATCTGGATGAGGCTCCCGGGCTTGTCACGGAACGCTTCGACGACCTCCGTGATGCGCGCGAGCTTCTCCGCCTCGGTCGCTTCGCCGCACGCGCAGGCGGTGCCCGGGGACGGAGGGGGAGACGAGACCTGGACCTGCATGGAGCCTCCTCAGGCGGGGCGCGCCGGCCGCGCGCGGACCTCGCGCGCGTCGGATCGCCGTTGGGATGTGGGGCCACGAAAAAGCCCGGCCGTAGCCAGGCGGACGAAGTCATGCTGGGCGCGGCAAATTGAAATCAAGAAGGGTCTGTCCCCGCCCGAAATCGTAGTCCCGCGATCCTTCGAAGTCGAGGAGTTGGTGTTCTCAATCAGGGCAGGATCGGTCCGGTTGTATTCGATCCGGACCGATCGGGTCCGGATGCGCGGTCGCCCCTTGCGTTCGCCTTTGGGCGGCCCGAAAGTCGCCGGGTGGAGGGACGGCTCGGCGCGCGGACGGCGGAAGCGGGCGGCGACGCGCGGGCGTTGCGCCGGCTCTTCGTCCTCGCGCTCGTGGCAGGCGGGGCGGCACGCCTCTTCCTGGCGATCGCACGCCCCCTCTGGGCGGACGAAGTCTTCACGCTGACGCGGGCGCGCCTGCCTCTGTCCGAGCTGCTCGCGGCGCTGCGGCTCGACTCGGGCCCGCCGCTCCACTACGCGGCGTCGTGGCTGATCCTCCTGCCGTTCCCGGCGCCGGGTGCGGCCGACGTCCTCGTACGCCTTCTCTCCGTCGCCGCCGCTCTCCTGCACGCGCCGCTCCTCGCTCGGATCGGGCAGCTTTGCGGCGCCGCCCGCGCGGGGCTCGTCGCGGCGTCGCTCTTCCTCGTCTTCCCGCTCGCCGTCTCGTCCGGGGCCGAAGGGCGCGGCTATGCCCTCGCCTCCCTCCTCGCGCTCGCGTCGTTCGAGCGGCTCCTCGCGCTGCGGGAGTCGCCCCGCGGCCGGACCGCGCTCGCCGCGGGCCTTTTCGGCGGCGCCGCGGTCCTGACGCACTACCTTGCGATCCTCCCGGTCGCGGGACTCCTCGTTTCGGCGTGGATGCGGAGCCGGCGGCGCCGCCTCGTCGTCCTCGCGGGAGCGGTCGCGGCCGCGACCGCCGCGGCCTGGCTCCCCGTCGCGCTCGGCCAGCCGCGCGCCTCGATGGCCTGGAGCGAGGCCCGGCCGCTCGCGGAGCGAGCTCTCCAGTCAGCCGCGAATCTCGGGCTGGGCCTCCCGGTCGAGCCCGGGCCGGCGAAGTACGCGGGGCCGCTCGCCGTCGCCCTCCTGGTCCTGGCGATCGCCGGCGGCCGCGGCGCGCGGGTGCCGGCGGCGGCGCCGCTGCTGCTCGGAGTCTTCCTGCTTCTTCCGCTTCTCCTCTTCAGCCGCTCGGCGCTCCTGCCCGACCGGACGGCCCTCGTCCTCCTCCCGCTCGTCGCCCTCGTCCTGGCCCAGGCTCGGTGGAGCGAGGTGGCGCTCGCCTCGGGCGTGGCGTCGATCGTCGTCCTCGGCCTCTCCCTGCCCGGGTGGGTCCGTCCGACGCCTGCCTCGGAGCTCGCGGCCGCGCTCGCGCCGAAGGTCCGCGGCGGAGCCCGGGTCGTCGCGGCGGAGCTCTGGGGGCCGGAGCTCGACTACCGGTTCGCGCGGGTAGGGCTCGCGGGCCGGGTGACTCTCTTCCCCTCGGACGTGGCGCGCCATCCCGGCTGGTACTCCGACGCCCTCCCCGACGAGGAACGGCTGCGCGCCGAGGCGAAGGAAGCCGTCGACGAAGTGGCCGGCGGAAGGGCGCTCTTCGTCTTCTCTCCGGCGACGCGCGCGGGCCTCGCCCTCCGCGGCCGGATGGAGGAGGCGAAGGCGGAGCGCGTCGCGGCGGCCGGTCCGTTCGAGGTCTGGGCGGCCGGGTACGGAGCCGCCGGGAGCCGACCTTGAGGGTCCTCCTGGTCGTGCCCCGACTGCCGGGGACGGGCTTCACGGGAGACCGCGTCCGGGCGGAGCTGCACCTCGACGCGCTCGCCGAGCTGGGCGCGCGCGTGACGATCGTCGGCGGCACGCCTCCGAACCGTCCGGTCGCCGCCGTCCCCGGGGCCGAGGAGACGCGGGGCGTCCCGATCCGCCCGTCGGCCCTTCCGTTCCACCTCGCGCGCGCCCTCGTCCGGGGCTGGCCGCTTCAGACCGCGCTGTTCGACGGGGCCTGGGAGGAGGCGCTCGCGGGGAGCGGCTCGTTCGACCTCGTCGTCCTCCTCCTCGCCCGCCTTCACCCACGACTGGTGGCGCGCCTGCCGCGGGCTCCCCTCGTCGTCGACTACGTCGACGCGCTGTCGGAGGCGGCGCGGCAGAACGCGGAGAGAGACCCGGCCCTCTGGCGGCGTCTCTACTGGAGAGTCGAAGGGGCGCGTCTTCTGCGCGCCGAGCGGGAAGCGGCGCGGGGCGCGCGGCTCCTCCTCGCGACGACGCCGGCCGACGCGGCGGCCCTCCCCGCAGGGACGGAGGCGATCGCGATCGGCGCCCGGATCGGGCCGCCTCCGCCGCGGGAGCGCGCCCCCCTCGTCGTCTTCACCGGGAGGATGGGGTACCGTCCGAACGCCGTGGCCGCCGAGCTCCTGCTGCGCGAGATCTGGCCGAGGGTGCGCGAGCGCGTCCCGGGAGCGGAGCTCGTCGTCGGCGGAGCGGACGCGCCGGCATCCCTACGCCGGTGGGCGGACCTCACGCCGGGAGCCCGGCTCGTGAGCCCGGTTTCCGACATGAGGGCGCTCCTCCTCTCCGCGCGGGTCGCGGCCGTCCCCGTCGACATGGGGACCGGGACGCCGAACAAGGTCTACGAGGCGCTCGAGGCGGGCTGCGCGGTCGTCGCGACGCCCGCCGCCGCCGCGCGCGCGGTCCTCGACGGCGTCGCGGCGCCGCTCCGCACCGCCTCCGGCCCGGAGGCCTTCGCGCGCGAGGTGACGGATCTCCTCTCGGACGCCGGGAGCGCCGAGGCGCTCGGCGCGGCCGGGCGCGCGTTCGCCGTCGCCCACGCCGACCGCGGAGAGATCGCGCAGAGGCTCGCGCAGCTCCTGCGGCGGGCCGCGGAGGGCGCGTGAGGCACGCGAGCCCGGCCCGACGGGCTCTTCTCGCGGCGGGAGACGTCCTGGCCGCCGTCGTGGCGTTCGCGGCCGTCGTCTGGCTCCGCCGCGTCGTCGCGCTGCCGGGCACGGAAGGGGTCCTCCCGGCGGAAAAGGTTCCGCTCGACCCGTGGCCGTGGCTCGTCGTCGTCGGGCTCGCCTCGCTCCTTGCTCACTCGCTCGCCGCGACCTGGTCCGAGCCGCTCGAGACCCTCCGGGAGCGGGGCGGCCTCCTCGTCGCGACGGTCCTGACGGCGCTCTTCCTGGTCGGAGCGTTCTTCCTCCTCTCCCGCGCCCTCCCCCGAACGGTGGCGCTCCTCTACGTTCCGGCCGCCTGGACCCTCCACGCGCTCTTCCGAAGCCTCGTCGATCGCGCGGCGCCTCCGCCCATGCGCCGCGTCCTCGTTCTCGGCGACGGAGAGGACGCCCGGCGCGCCGCCGCCGCGCTGGACGCCGGAGAGGCGCCCGGCTACACGCTGGTCGGGTGGGAGCCCGACGCCGCCGGGGCGATTGCGGCGAGCCGGGGCCCGGGCGCGCCGCACCAGGCCGACGACGTCGTCCTCGCCTCGGGGAACCCGCGCGAGCGGGAGGCGTTCGCCGCCCTCGTGGAGCGGAGCGCTGCGGGGGGCTTCGAGCTCTGGCTCCTCCCGGGCCTCGCGGACGTCGTCGCGTCGCACGTGGCGACGCGGAGCCTCGGCGACCTCCCTCTGACGCGGGTCGCCGCCCGGGGCGCATCGCCTCCCGCGTTCGCCCTCCGGAGGCTCCTCGACATCGTGCTGGGCGTCCCGCTCGCCGTCCTCGCGGCGATCCCGGTCGCGGTCGTCTCGCTCGTCGTCGTCCTCGAGACGCCGGGCCCGGCCTGGTTCCGGCAGCGCCGCGTCGGGCGCGGGGGCCGGGAGCTCCACGTCTGGAAGATCCGGACGATGCGGGCAGACGCCGAACGGGAGACGGGACCGGTCCTCGCCCGGGTCGGCGACGAACGCGTGACCCGCGTCGGCCGGCTCCTCCGCAAGACCCGGCTGGACGAGCTGCCCCAGCTTCTGAACGTGCTCGGCGGGTCGATGAGCCTGATCGGGCCCCGCCCGGAGCGCCCCGAGCTCGTCGCGGCATTCGCGGCCGAAGAGCCGCTCTACCGCCTGCGCCACCTGCTGAAGCCGGGCCTGACCGGCCTCGCGCAGGTGATGGGCGCCTACGCCACGAAGCCGGACGTGAAGCTGCGGTACGACCTCGGCTACCTTTTCCAGTGGAATCCCGTCCTCGACTTCTTCGTCCTCGTCCGGACGGTGACGACGGTCCTCCGGGTCAGCGGAGTCTGAGCGGCGGCGGAGGCGCGGGAGGCACGCCGCCGGCGGGGAGCGCCGCTTCGAGACGAGCGACCTCGGTGACGACGCCGTCCGGGTCGCCGGCTGGGGGGATCGCCGCGGCGAGACGCGGGAAGACCCAGACCGCCCGAAGGAAGAAGGGGCGAGCCGCACGCTCGTCGCCGCGGGCGATCGCGAGACGGCCGAGATTGAGCAGGGCCTCCGCCCGCTCCTCCAGCTCCCGCGAGCGCTCCATCGACGTGACGGCGCCGGAGAGGTCGGCGGCTGCGGCCCGCGCCGATCCGAGGGCGAGGTGGGCGGTGGCCGCACGCGGACGGAGCGCGACGGCCCGCCGGGCGTCGGCGAGCGCCGAGGCGACGAGTGCGTCGCGCGGGGCGCCGGCGGCGCCGGGAGCGAGCCGGAGCGCGGTCTCGGCCCGCGCGAGCGCGAGGGCGCCGGCGAGGCGGACGGCGGCCCCTGAGGCGAGCAGGAGGGCCAGGAAAGCGAGGGCCACCCGCCCCGCGCGCCCGGAGTGGAGCGGGAGGGAGCCTCCGCCGCGGGCGAACGCGAGCCCCGCGAGGAGCGCGAACGGGCCCGACACCGGGACGATCTGGATCGGGAAGTTCGCGAGCGAGAGGACGAGGACCGCGGCGAGAGAGGCGAGGAGCGCCTCCGCGGGGACACCGTCGGGTCGGGCCGGGGAGCGCTCCCGGCGGGTAGCGGCCGCGAGGGACAGGAGGAGCGCGCCGAGCGCGAGGGCGAGCGCGGCGGCCGCCGGGACGCCGGCCTCGGCGGCGACGGTCAGCGGATCGCTGTGGGCGTTGTCGAAGTGGGCCGAGGCGGAGCGATGGACGAGGCGCCGGCCGAACCTCTCCTCCGCGGCGAGCCGCGCCCTCACGAAATCGGCGGAGAAGCCGCCGGGGCCGACGCCGAGGAGGGGGTGGGCGCGGACCGTCTCGAGCGCGGCGAGGACGCCGATATCGCGCTGCGTCGTCAGCTCGTCGACCGCGCCGGAGGCGAGCTTGGCCGAGACGCGCGACAGGACGCCGCCCGCCTGGAGGAGCCCGAGGAGGACGAGCGCGGCGCCGAGAGCGGGAAGGAGCCTGCGCCGGAAGTCGCCGAGGACGAGGATCGCCGCGCCCGCGCCGAAGGCCGCGAGCGGCGCGAGCGTGGCGGCCGCGGCGAGGCCGGCGAGCATCGCGCCGAGGGCGAGGGCCGAGGCGAGCCGTCGCTCACCCCGGGCGAGCGAAACGGCGGCGAGGAGCGCCGGGACGACGAGCGCCGCTCCGACGTCGCCCGGGTTCCCGATGAGCGCCGTCGCGAAGAATCGTGGCTCGGGCGAGTCGACCGGCAGCCGGAAGAGGCCCGCGAAGCGCTGGAGGGCCGCGAGAAGACCCGTGAGGGCCCCGCAGCCGACGAGGAGCGCGAGCGCGCGACCGGCGCTCTCCTCCCCCGGCCGGGTCGCCCCCCAGGCGAAGAGGGCGAGGGCGGGAAGGATCGGGAGGAGGTCGAGCGGGTCGCGTCCGCGCAGGACGCCGGCCGTTGCCGACGCCGCGAAGAGCGCCAGGAAAGCGACGAGCGCCCCGAGCGCGAGGCGTGCTCCTCGGCCGGCCGGCCGGCGGCCCGCCGAAGCCTTCCCGAACGCGAGGCCCAGGAGGACGAGGACGGCCCCCGCTGCCTGGGCCGCGAGCTTGGCGTCGCGGGTCGCCTCGGCCGATGCGAGCGTCAGGACGAAGTACGGAAGCGACAGCGCCGCGAGCGTCCCGACCGGCGCCAGGAGCTCCCATCCACCCGCCCGTGCGTCTCCCGGCCCGCTCGCCATCCCGCGGAGGATAGCCGGGTCGGTCGATTGGTAAAGTGACGTCGTGCCGATCTTGAAGCCCGAACCGGACCTCTTCCCGGAGGACCTCTTCACCCTTCCTCCGGAAAGGTTCCCCTGGTGGGTCATCTACGTGAAGTCGCGGCAGGAAAAGCTGCTTGCCCGCGAGTGCCGGAGCCGAGAGCTGCCGTTCTACCTGCCCCTCTGCGAACGGAGGAGCCCGAGGGACCGCCGGGGGCGAATCGCGTACGTGCCGCTCTTCACCGGCTATCTCTTCGCCCGGGGGGACCTCGAGCACGAGCGGCTCGAGCTCCTGAAGACGAACCTCTGCCTTCAGATCCTCGCCGTCCCCGACCAGGAGGGGCTGGCGGCCGACCTCGCGCAGGTCCGGCGTCTTCAGGAGATGGGGGTTCCGCTCGTCCCGTGGCCGGAGCTGACGAAGGGGTCCGCGGTCCGGATCGCCGAGGGCCCGTTCCACGGGATGACGGGCCGGGTGACGAAGGTGAAGGGGAAGAGCCGCTTCATCGTCTCGGTGCGCTTCATCCACCGATCCGTTTCCGTGGAGCTCGCGCGGGACGCGCTCGTGCCGGCGGAGCCGGAGCGTTCGCCCCGGCGCTGAGCGCGAGGACTTTTCCGAGGAGGCCGCCCCGGGGCTCCGCCTCGAGCGCGCCGGGAAGGACGAGGCGGACCGGGACGCGCTGGTCCGCCGGCCCGCTCTCCTCGACGGCGAAGACCTCGACGACGTAGCGGCGCTCGAGGACCGCGTGCCTCACGCTCCCGAGGGTCGCGAGCCGCGTCGCCCGGCGGCCCGCGAGGGAGGGCCAGGCCGCGCGGAGCCGGCGGGCCGCGTCGGCTCCCTCGGCGAGCTCGAGCATCGGGACGAGGAGGTGGCCGCGGACGACGTGAACGTCGTCGACGAGGACGAGCCGTCCGGTCCTCCGGGCGACGCCCGCCGCGAGACGGAGCCGAACGGCGGCTTTTCGGGGGCGCGGCGCGGGGAACGCCTCCGGGCGGCCGAGCGCCCTTGCCCGGCAGCCGCTTCGCAGCGGGCAGGCCGGACAGAGCGGGGCTCGCGGAAGGCAGACGAGGGCGCCCAGCTCCATCAGCGCCTCGTTGTGCTCCGCGGGGCGCCGACGGTCGAGGAAGGCCTCGGCCGCCTCGGCGACGGCGGCTCCGGAGGCGCCCGTTCGGCCGTCGCCGGGGATGGCCTCCACCCTCGAAAGGACCCGGGAGACATTGCCGTCGACGACGGGGACCGGGACGCCGAACGCGAGCGATGCGACGGCCGCGGCCGTGTACGGCCCGACGCCGGGGAGCGCGCGGAGCTCCTCGACGGTGCGCGGGACGACGCCTCCACGCTCGGCGACGAGGCGCGCGGCGCGGTGGAGGTTTCGCGCGCGGGCGTAGTAGCCGAGGCCGCTCCAGGCGGCGAGGAGCTCCCGCTCGCCCGCCGAGGCGAGCGCCTCGACCGTCGGGAAGCGCGCGAGGAGGCCCTCGAAGCGCGGAGCCCCCGCGGCGACGGTCGTCTGCTGGAGGACCGTTTCCGAAAGCCAGATCGCCCACGGGTCGCGCGTCCGGCGGAACGGCAGGTCGCGGCGGCTCTTCCGGAACCAGCGGAGGAGCGCCGCTCGAAGGGCCGCGGGACGCGGATGCGGCCGCTCGCGGGGCGATCGAAGCACGGGCTCCTCAGTCGAGGTGCTTGCGGAGGCGGATGAGGCCCTGCCGGATGCGGGTCTTGACGGTCCCGAGCGGCTGCCCGAGCTTCTCGGCGATCTCGACGTGGGTCATCCCCTTGAGGAACGCGAGCTCGACGGCCTCGCGCTGGACGGGGGAGAGCTTCGACATCGCGGCGCGGACGGCATCGCGGTTCTGGCGGAAGGAGACGACTTCGTCGGGGGCGGCCTTCTCGTCGAGCGGGTCGATGTTCAGCTCGGGGTCGTCGATCGAGACGGTCCGGTCCTCGCGCCGCTTCCTCGCGCGGAGACGGTCGATCGCGCGGGAGCGGGCGAGCGTGAAGATCCAGGCGGGCGGGGCGCCGCGCGAGGGGTCGTAGCGTCCGGCCTGCCGCCAGACCTGCCAGAAGACGTCGAGGGCGACGTCCTCGGCCTCCTCGGAGTTCTGGAGCACCTTCCAGACGAGCGAGTAGACCGGCGCGGAGTAGCGCTTGTAGAGGAGGTCGAGCGCTCCCTGGTCTCCCTCGCGGATGCGCTCGACGAGCTCGAGGTCCGCGGGACCGCCGGCCGTCGTCGCCACGGCCTCGGCCGGACCGGAAGGCCTCTCCATAGCGTCCGAGGTTACAGGATCTCGACGAATCGAAACGTGGCGAAGGCCGACGGGACGTGGAAATCGGGCGGGTTCGCCCGTCCCGTCGGCGCGAGCGTCTCGAAGCGAAGCGTCTTCCCTCGGGCGATCCGGGTCAGGTTTCCGCGTCGTTCGTCTCCCGGCCGCGGACGCCCGAGGGGAGGGGTCAGCACGGCCCAGGGAACCGAGATGCCGCATCTCCAGCTCGTCCAGCGGGTCGGCGGCTCTTCCGCCGGCGTCCCTTCGACCCGTACCCTGAGGCCCGGAACGGGAACGCCGCGGATGACGTTCCAGGTCTCGCGGCTCGCGTGCGGGTTCGCGACGCGGGCGGTGTAGTGCACTCCCTCCGGGTTCACGACGATCTCGAGATAGCGGGATGGCTCGGCGGCGTCGGCCCAGAAGAGCTCGACGCACTCGTCCTCCCAGACGTTCTCGTGCAGCCTTCGGCTGCGGACCCGGAGGGGCGGCTCGGAGCGGACCTCGAAGAAGACGTGCAGGTGCCGAATTCCGCCGAGGAGGCCGACGCGCGTCGCGTCCGCGCCGGGAGCCTCGCCGCAGAGACCGCCGAGAGGGTGGAGCACGAGGCGCTGTTGCGCCTCGCCGCGCCGCGCAGAGCTCGAGAGGAGCGGGACGGTGAGGGCGGGCGGTGTCACCTCGCCCCCGGAGGGGAGAGGCCGAGCCGTGCGGCGACGCGCGCGGCGACGTCGACGGCGCGGACGAGCGGCAGGCGGGCCGGCTCGAGCCCGCGGCCGACGTGGAAGAAGACGCCGTCCAGCGCGGGGTCCGGGCCGTAGCCGTGCTGGCCGGCGACGTCGGGCGGGAGGAGGGCGGGCGCTTCGGCCCCGAGCCTCGGGAATCCGCCCCGGAGAGCGGTCCCGCGCCCGGCGAGGAGGACGAGGTCCCCGATGTTCGGATGGTCGAGCCCGAGCGTCGCCGCCTCGCCGCGCAGCGCGACGGTCTCGAACAGCGGCGCCCCCGTCTCGTCCTTCAGGCCGCGCAGGTGGCTCGCGATGTCGGCGAGGACCCCCGCCCCCTCCTCCGGCGACAGGACGCCTCCCGGCATCTCCCCAGCGCGGTTGAGGACGACGAGCGCCGTCCCGCCGGAGACGGCGACGTCCGCGGGCGAGTCGGGACGGACGACCGGCCGACCGGCGAGGGAATCGGTCGTGATCCAGCCCTGCCGGCGGAGGAGCTCGGCCGGATGGACGACGCGCCGGACCGGCCGTTGGCCGTGGTCCGAGAGGAAGAGGACGTCGCCGCCGAGCTCGAGGAAGCGCAGGTAGCGGGCGGCGGCACGGTCGGCGATCCGCCACGCCTCCCGCATCGCGGCCTCGGCCCGTTCGGTGCGACCCGGATCGGAGCCGGGGGCTCCCGGCTCGGGAGGCGTCAGGGAGTGGCCGATCTCGTCGAGGAGCGGCTGGTAGCCGAGGAGGACGTCCCAGTCTCCGCGCCTCTCGGCGACCTCGTAGGCCGCGGTGAAGAAGTCCGTGAAGCGGGCGGCCATCTCGAGGAAGGACTTCACGTCGGGCTCTCCCGAGAGGAGGGCCTCGTCCGGGGGCCCCGGCCAGAACCCGCAGCGTCGATCGAGCGTCCGCTGGAAGTCGTCCGGCCAGGCCTCGGTCTGTCCGATTCCGCCGACGTACAGGTCGACGCGGGAGGCGTCGGGCGCGAGGCGCAGGAGCTTGACCCAGCGTCCGCGCCGGGCCACGCCGTCGGACTTCTCCGAGAGCGCGAGCCAGTCGCCGGGACGGAGGCGCCCTTCGAGCCCGCCGGCCTCATCGAGGGCGGCGAGGCCGTCGTACTCCCGGCGTCCGTCGTCCCGCGTGTCGACCACGACGAAGAGGAGGGGGCGCGGGGCGCTGCCGTCGCGGCCGCGGGGCGGCTCGATGCGGACGAGCCGGGGCGGGGAGTAGCTCCGGACCTCGGGGGGAAGCGCGATCGCCGCGTCGGGAAGGACCGCGCCCTCCTCCGGCCCCTGCCAGACGAATCCGCGCGAGCGGAGCGGGGTCCAGCGCAGGCCGACGGGAGTCGACGAGCGGGTGGACGAGCCGGAGACCCCGGGCCAGGAAAGAGCGGCGACGCGGTGACCCTGGCGCGCGAGCGCTTCCCAGAGCGTCTCGACAGCCGGCTCCGCCGCGAAGCCGTCGACGCGGGCCTTCAGCGGGCCGCCCTCGGGCCTGTAGGTGTTCGAGACGATGCCGGTCGCCTGCGGAAGCGCTCCCGTGGAGATCGAGGCGTGAGCGACCGCGGTGAGGGACGGAGTCACGGTCTGCAGCCTCTCGGCACTGACGCCTTCGCGCTCGGCGCGGAGGAAACCGTCGGGGGAGAGCGCTTCGCGTTGCCGCGCGTAGTCGAGCCCGCCGGCTCCGTCGAACGAGACGACGACCATTCGACGCGGCGGCTCCGGCGGCGGGGCCGGCGTCGCGGCGACGGCAAGGAGCGGGACGAGGGCGGCGGCGAGGCGGGAGAAGGTTCGGAGGCGGGACATTCCCCGCAAGCCTACCGCGTCTCGAGCCTCCGGAGTGCCGTCCGCAGCGACCGGAGCGCCCCCCGCAGGCCGGCCCCTCGCCGCCGGGCCCGGGCGACGGCGCGGAGCGCCTCCTCCTCGAGATCCCGGGCGAGGAGGCCGAGCCGGGGGTCGGCCCCCTTCGCTCCGGCCATCCGCAGACGGTCGGCGAGCTCGAGGAGGTCGTGCGCGTCGCCGGCCGCGTCCTGAAAGAGCCGGAGCCGGTCGAGGAGCGGCGCGCCCCGCGGCGCGAGCGGCCCGAGGAGCTCGAGGGCGTAGCGGACCCTCTTGGCCGCGATCCGCGCGGGGTGAAGCGTCCCGGCCGTCGGAGGCAGGAGCTCGCCGAGGCGCGCGAGGCGGCGGACGAGACGCTTCCCGGCGCGCCGCAGGAGGGCTCTCCCGGCGTCCGCGCGCGGGGCGAAAGGCCCTCCGAAGGCCGTGGCGAGGCGCCGCCGCCACCCGGCGACGCCCTTCGCGAGCCGAGCGATCTCCGCGGGGTCGACGCGGAGCGCGGGGAGGTCGCCCGGGAAGACCTCTCGAAGGACCTCCCCGCCCTCGAGCCGCTCCGCGAGGAGCGCGCGTCCGACCTCCTCGGAACGGAGGGCCGAGAGGCGCCGGCGAAGGTCGCGCGCCGCGGTCCGGAGCGCGTCGCCGTCTCCCGCCCGCGGAAATCCGCGGAAGAGGCGGGCCGTCGTCTCGAGGCGCCTCAGGGCGACCCGAACGTCGTGGACGAGAGACGCGTCGCCTCCCCGGCGGGCGCGCTCCCCGACCTCGCACAGCCTCTCCTCCTGACGCGCGAGCGCGTCTTCCAGGATCGGGAGGATCGGGCGGGATCGACCGTTCGACAGGGCGGGCCTCCGCCCCCCATCCTAGGCCCGCGGTGTGAAGGCGTCCCTCAGCCCACCTCGCCCGAGCGGCCCGGGAGCTCGAGCGACGGGTAACCGACGTGGTAGCCCTGGGCGCGGTCGACCCCGAGCTCCCGGAGGATCTCGAGGATCTCCGGCGTCTCGACCCCTTCCGCGACCGTCTTCACTCCGAAGCCCCGGCAGATCTCGGCGATGCCGCGGACGAAGACCCGGTTCTCCATCTTGTGCGGCAGGTCCTTCACGTAGCTCTGGTCGAACTTGAGCGTCGACATCGGCAGGTCGCGAAGGTAGCGGAACGAGCTGAAGCCGACCCCGAAGTCGTCGAGCGCGAACCGGAAGCCCTCGGAGGTCAGCGCGTTCGTGAAGTCCTGGACGCGGCCGAGGTCTCGGAGGGCGGCCGTCTCGGTGATCTCGAACGTGATCCGCGACGGACGGATTCCCTTCAGCCGCGCGAGGCGCGAGATCTCCGCGACGAGGGCGTCGTCCTCGAAGTCGAGACCGGAGAGGTTCACGGAGACCTCGAGGTCTGCCGAGATCCGCCTTCGCGAGGCGACGAGGGCGTCGAAGACGGCCGCGATGACCACGCGGTCGATCGCGGTGACGAAGCCGAATCGCTCGGCGGCGTCGAGGAACTGGTCGGGCCGCACGAGCGTGCCGTCCTCCTCCCGGAGGCGGACGAGCGTCTCGGCGGCGACGATTCGCCCCGTGGCGACCTCCGCGATCGGCTGGAAGACCGGGACGAAGCGGGCGCCCGCCAGGGCGGTGCGGATCCGGTCGGCCTGACCTCGAAGGAGGCCGATCCGTTCCCGCTCCCGCGCGGCCGGGTCGTGCAGGATGAAGCGCGCCCGGCCCCGCGCCTTCGCCTGGTGCATCGCGAGGTCGGCCGCGAGCATCAGGTCGGAGGCCCGCTGGCCGTGGGCCGGGTGGAGCGCGACGCCCACGCTCGCCGTGAGCTGAAGGGGCCTCCCTTCGAACGTCGGAGAGAACTCCGTCAGGAACCGGACGAGGCCGTCCGCCTCGAGGGCCGCTTCGGCGGCGTTCGTTCGGGGGGCGATCAGGCCGAACTCGTCGCCTCCGAGCCGGGCGAAGACGCGTCCGGGTTGCAGGTCGACGAGGAGCGCTTCGCCGAGGCGCCGCAGGTACTCGTCGCCGGCCGCGAGGCCATGCGTGTCGTTCAGCGCCTTGAAGTCGTCGAGGTCGAAGAAGAGGAGCGCGAGCGGCTGCTTCGCCTGGGCGGACTCCTCGATCGCAGCCTCGAGGAGCGCCTGGAATGCCGTGCGGGTGACGAAGCCGGTGACCGGGTCGATCGACCCTTGCGTCCGTTCCGACGGCCTCGGCGCCGGCACGTCGTTCTCCTCCGCCGCGAGGGCGGTGACGTCCCGGGCGACGACGACGAGGCGGACGGGGCCGTCGCCGACGAACCGGCGGGCCGAGACCCGGAAGACCCTCCTGCGGGAGCCCTCCTCCAGAACGACCCGGACCTCGTGATCCCGCGCTCCCCCCGGGCCGACCGCCGCTTCGAGGAGGGCGTCGCGCCCCTCGGGTGCGTTCCAGAAGGGGAGGAGCTGCCCGAGCGGGGCGCCCGTCCCTTCCGGGGCGGGCGCCCCTTCCTCTCGCGCGGCGGCGTTCGCGACCAGGAGCCGGCCCTCGCCGTCGAGGACGGCCGCGGGATCGGGGAGGCCGGCGAACGCGAGCGCCTCGAGCGAGGGCTTCTCGGCTCCCGGCTTCGGGAGGGCGACGGTGTCGTAGCCGGGCCGGCGGCGCCGCTCCTTCACGCGTCACCGGCCGGCCGGGCCGCCCTTCCGGCGAGCGCGCGCAGGGGCTCTCCCGTCAGCCGGTAGACCTGCCACTCCGCCATCGGCACGGCGCCGAGGCGCTCGTAGAAGCCGATGGCGGGCGAGTTCCACTTCAGGACGCTCCACTCGAGGCGGCCGCAGCCGCGCTCGACGGCGAGGCGGGCGAGCTCTCCGAGGAGCCGGCGGCCGAGGCCGAGGCCGCGACGTTCCGGGACGACGTAGAGGTCCTCGAGGTAGAGGCCGGGCTTCGTCAGGAACGTCGAGTAGCTGTGGAAGAAGAGCGCGAACCCCGCGGGCGCTCCGTCGACCTCGGCGAGGATCACCTCGACGTAGGGCCGCGCTCCGAAGAGGTGCTCCTCGAGGGCGGACGCGTCGGCGAAGCACTCGTCTGCGAGGCGTTCGTAGTCGGCGAGGTCGCGGATGAGCCGGGCGACGACGGGAACGTCCTCGCGCCGGGCGGGGCGCAGCGAGATCTCTGTCCCATTCACGGGCCGCGATTATCGCGCGGCGCGCAGGATCTGCACGGCCACCGCGGTCGTGCCGTTGATGACGAACTGGATCCCGATGACGGCCGTGATGAGCGCCATGACCTTGTTCGTGATCTTCATCCCCGTCTCGCCCAGCCGGCGGGTGATGGCCGGCGCGGCGAGGAGGATCGCCAGGGTGACGGCGAGCGTCGCGACGATCGCGCCCCCGAGGGCGAGGCGGTGGCTCGCCCCGTCCGCCTGCCCGACGAGGACCATGACGGTCGAGATCGCCCCCGGCCCCGCGATGAGGGGGATGCCGACCGGGACGATCGACGGGTCGCGGCCCGGGGAGGCCGTCTCGGGGACCTCCTCGTGACCGTGCTCGAGGGCCCGGAGCGACATCAGCGCGAAGAGGATCCCGCCCGTGATCTGGAACGCCGGGACGGTGATCCCGAAGAACGAGAAGATCGCTCCCCCCGCGGCGCTGAAGACCGCCAGCGTCGCGAGGCCGGTCAGGACGGCGCGAACGGCCGCGCGCTGCCTCTCCCCGGGGCGCAGGTGCGCCGTCAGCGACACGAAGACGGGAGCGCCCGAGATCGGGTTGACGACGGAGAAGAGGGAGGAGAACGCGAGGACCGCGAAGGGGAACGGTGCGACGGGCTCGTTCATCGTTCCGGCCGGGCCGGACGGCTATCATACGGGCCGCCCCGGGGCGACCGTCGCGGGACGCTCTCCGATGACACGGACCGATGAAACCCCCGCGGGCGGCCGACGGCTCGCCCCTTACTTCGGCCTTCTGACGAGGCGCGTGCAGCGCTCGCGGCTCGCGGCGGCGCTCCCGCACGTCCCTCCCGGGGCGAGGCTCCTCGACCTCGGCTGCGGCCTGACCGATCTGCCCGCCCGCTTCCCGTCGTACGTGGGGTGTGACCGGAACCCCGTCGTCCTCGACGAGATGCGTCGCCTTCACCCTTCCGCAGCCTTCGCGTCCTGGGACGTCGAGGCCGAAGAGCCGCCGCCCGAGGTCCGCGCGGGGGCGCCGTACGACGCGATCCTGATGCTCGCGATCCTCGAGCACCTCGCGGAGCCGGCGCGCGCCCTGGCCCGGGCCGGCGCCCTGCTGGCCCCCGCGGGGCGCCTCCTCGCGACGACGCCTCACCCGCTGGGACGCCTGCCGCTCGAGGCGGGGGCCCGGCTCGGCCTCCTCTCGAGGCACGCCGACGAGGAGCACGAGACGCTCCTCGACCGCGCGGGTCTCGAGCGCGCCGCCGCGGCGGCGGGGCTCGCCGTGGCGTCCTACTCCCGGTTCCTCCTCGGCCTGAACCAGCTCGTCGTCCTGACCCGCCGATGAGACCGCGAGAGGCGCGCGCCATCGAGGTGGCTGGCGCGCGGACGCACAACCTGAAGGGGGTCTCCTGCCGCGTCCCGATCGGGGCGATCACGGTCGTCACCGGCCCGTCCGGCTCCGGCAAGTCGTCGCTCGCGTTCGACACGCTCTACGCGGAAGGGCAGCGCCGCTTCGTCGAGTCGATGTCGACCTACGCGCGGCAGTTCCTGGAGCGGATGGAGCGTCCCGACGTCGAGAGGATCGACCACCTCCTCCCGGCGATCGCCCTCGAGCAGAAGGCGGCGGTCCGTTCGGCCCGCTCCACGGTCGGAACCGCGACGGAGATCCACGACGTCCTCCGGCTCCTCTTCGCCGCCGCGGGGACCGTCGTCTGCCCCGACTGCGGCCTCGAGGTGCGGCGCGACTCTCCGGCGGGCGTGGCGGACGCGCTCGTCGCGGAGCTCGGCGAAGGGGCGCGGCTCCTCGTCCTCGCGCCGCGTCCTGCGGAGGGGCTCGCCGAACGCGCTCCGCTCTGGGTCCGCTCGGGCCTCTTCCGGGCGGTCGCCGCCGACGGGAGCGTCGTCTCGTTCGACGCCGAGACGCCTCCGCCGGCGGGGCCGGACGGTCTCGTACGGCTCGTCGTCGGGAGGCACGTCCTTCGCGGCGGAGACGCCGAGCTCGCCGCCTCGCTCGACGGCGCTTTCGCGGTCGGCGAGGGGACTCTCCTCGTGCGCGACGCGGCGACGGGGCGCGAGCTCCGCTTCCTGCGCGGCCTCGCCTGCAACGGCTGCGGCCGGACGTTCGAGGAGCCGACGCCCGCCCACTTCTCCTTCAACTCGCCGCGCGGCGCCTGCCGCGTCTGCGAGGGGTTCGGGCGGATCGCCGGCCTCGACGCGGAGAAGGTCCTGCCGGACCCTTCGAGAACGCTCCTCGAGCGTCCGTTCGCCCCGTTCAACACGCCGGCGTACGCGAGCGCCTACCCCGACCTCTGGCGCGCCTGCAAGAGGCTCGGCATCCGGAAGGACGTCCCGTGGAACGAGCTGACGCCGCGCGAGCGCGAGCTCGTCTGGAACGGAGACGGCGACTGGTACGGCGTGAAGGGGCTCTTCGACTGGCTCGAGACGAAGCGCTACAAGGTCCAGGTCCGGGTCATGATCGCCCGCTACCGAGGCTACGAGCGCTGCCCGGAGTGCCGCGGGGCGCGCCTGACGGCCGAGGCGCGGGCGGTCCGCGTGGGCGGCGCGACGCTCCCCTCGCTCTGCGACCTGCCGCTCGACGCCCTGCTCGAACGGCTCCGCTCCCTCCCGCTCGGCCCCGTCGAGCGGGCGCGAGGCGGGGCGCTCGTCGCCGACGCCGCCAAGCGCGTCGGGACGCTGGTCGACGTCGGCCTCTCCTACCTGACGCTGTCGAGGACGACGCGGACGCTCTCGGGGGGCGAGGCGCAGCGGGTGCAGCTCGCGGCGGCTCTCGGGAACGCCCTGACCGGCACGCTCTACGTCCTCGACGAGCCGACCGTCGGTCTCCACCCGGCCGACACCGCCCGCCTCCTCGTCGTCCTCCGCCGCCTCGCCGACGCCGGGAACGCCGTCTGCGTCGTGGAGCACGACCTCGACGTGATCCGGGCCGCGGACCACGTCGTCGACCTCGGTCCGCGCGCCGGCGCGCACGGAGGGAGCCTCGTCTTCGAGGGGACGCCGAAGTCGCTGGAACGGGCCGCGACCGCGACGGGGGAGGCGCTCCGGACGACGGGCGCGGCGGGGGTCGCCGAGAAGCCGGCCCCCTACCCGCGCGGGACGATCCGGATCGTCGGGGCGCGCGCGAACAACCTCGCGAACCTGACCGTCGAGGTCCCGACCGGCGTCCTCGCCGGGGTCTGCGGGCCGTCGGGGTCGGGAAAGTCGTCTCTCGTCGTCGACGTCCTCGCCTCCGGAGCTCTCCGCGCGCTCGGGCGCAGGGAGGCCGACGCGCTCGAGAAAGGGGAGCACGAGAGGATCGAGGGGCTCCCGGCGTTCCACGACGTCGTCCTCGTCGACCAGTCGCCTCTCGGCCGATCGGCCCGCTCGAACCCGGCGACCTACACGAAGGCGTGGGACGAGGTGCGCGCGCTCTGGGCCCGGAGCCCTGCGGCGCGCGCGGCGGGGCTGACGAAGGGGAGCTTCAGCTTCAACGCGCCGGGCGGCCGCTGCGAGCGATGCGAGGGCTCGGGCGTCGTGACGGTCGACATGCAGTTCCTCGCCGACGTGACGGTCGTCTGCGACGCCTGTGACGGACGCCGGTTCACGCCCGAGGTCCTGGGCGTGAGGGTCCGCGGCCGGAACGTCCACGAGCTGCTCGGGACGACGGTCGACGAGGCGATCGAGCTCTTCGCGGACCTGCCCGGGATCGCCTCGCGGCTCGCCCCGCTCTCCGAGGCGGGCCTCGGCTACCTCCGCCTCGGGCAGTCGACCGCGACCCTCTCGGGAGGTGAGGCGCAGCGCCTGAAGGTCGCCTCGTTCCTGAAGGCGGGCGCCGGGAGGCCGACCCTCTTCCTCTTCGACGAGCCGACGACGGGCCTCCACGCGGGAGACGTCGACGTCCTTCTCGGCGTCTTCCGACGGCTCCTGGCGGCGGGGCACTCCGTCCTCGCCGTCGAGCACAACCCGGCGTTCCTCCTCGCCTGCGACTGGCTCCTCGAGCTGGGCCCGGGCGGCGGGGCCGAAGGGGGACGGGTCGTCTTCACCGGAGGCGTCCCGGAGCTCCTCGCGCGGGGGACGACGGCAACGGCCGAGGCTCTTCGAGCCTCCTCCGGCGCTCCCGCTCGCCTACAATCGGCGCCGCCGTGCCCGAAGGGAGCCACCGTTACGTCCTCGTCGTCGACGGCCGGGAGGTCGACCTCTCGGCCGGTGAGGTCACGCTCGGCCGGAGCCGCTCCTCCACCGTCCGCGTCGACCACGAGTCCGTCTCGAGGAGCCACGCGCTCCTCACGCTCTCGAACGGGAAAGCAGTCCTCAAGGACCTGAACTCCTCGAACGGGACGTTCGTCGCGGGGAGGAGGATCCTCAACGAGACGATCCTCCGGAGCGGCGACCGCCTCCAGCTCGGCGCCGCCGTCCTGGAGTACCGGCTCCTCGAGCCGACCGGGTCCGTCGAGAGGACGGCGCACCTGACGACGACGGCCGCCGACGCGCTCTCGGCCGTCGCCGGGGCGCACGGCGACTTCGGGACGCGGCCCGACGCCGGGCTGCCCCCGCCGGACCCGTCCGCGAGCGCGGCGCTCGAGATCTCCGCCCACGACCTCTTCCGCGAGGCGGACGAGAACGCCCGGAAGGAGGGGCTCGCGCCGGTCGGGGCGGCGGCGGCTCTCGCGGCCGTTCACGGCTCCGGGATTCGTGCCGAGTCGCCGGCCGCGCCCCCTCCGCCCGCGGAGGCGCCGAAGGGAGTCCCGTCGCCCGCCGTCCCGGACGCGACGCTTTCCCAGTTCCCGATCCGGGGCGACGGGCGCCCGAGCGCGGTCCGTCCCGCCCCCGCCGTGAAGGTCCGCCGACCGCGCTCCTCGACGTCGCTCGCGACCGCGGCCGAGACCGCCGGCCTCTTTCCGCGGCTCCTCGCGACCCTCGTCGACGGCGTCATCCTCCTGGCGCTCGACCTCCTGCTCCTCTCGCCGGTCTTCCTCGTCCTCCTCTTCCGCGAGGCGTTCCAGTCGACCGACCTGACGCGCGACTGGGCCTTCCTCGCCATCGCGGGCGGGTGCGCGGTCCTCGTCCTCGGCGCGAACCTCTGGTACGTCGTGGGCGGCTGGGCGCGGACGGGACGGACGCCCGGAAAGGCCCTCCTGCGCCTGTCCGTCGTTCCGGCCGCTCCCGGCCGCGCCGCGGCGGGGATCGGCCTCGGCCCGGCGTTCGGGCGGTTCCTCGCCTGGAACCTCTCCGGGGCGATCCTCGGCATCGGCCACCTCGTGGCCCTCTTCCGGAAGGACCGCCGGGCCCTGCACGACCTGCTGGCCGGGACGCGCGTCGTCCGCGGCCGGTAGGCGCCCGCGCCCTCAGCGCGTCTCGAGGAGCGTCCGGAGCGCCGGCGACAGCAGCGTGGCCTCGGCGCGGGCCGAGCCCCCCTTCTCGCGGAACGCGGCGAGGCTCGCCCGGGCGCGGTCGAGGAGCGAGCCGTCCCGCCGGCCTTCCAGGACGTAGCGCCCGCCGAGGGCCGCCGCCTCCAGGAGGTCGAGCTCGCGGGCGCCGGGGGTCCGTTTCCTCTCGGCGCGGACCCTCTCGACCGCCGCCTCGAAGTCTCCGGCGGCGAGGGCCGCGAGGGACCCGTCGAGCCGGGGCGGGACCGGCGTGGGGACGAGGAGCGGCAGCGCCGAAGGGACCTCCGCCGGCGGCGCCCGGACGGGCGCGACGGGCTCGTCCAGCGCCGAGGCCGTCGGCTGCGGCGTCGGCGTTGGAGGAAGAGGAAGGGGCGTGGGCGCGGGGGGCGGCGTCGGGGTCGGCGTCCGCGGCGGAGGGGCCCGGCGGGCCGCCTCGCGCCGCTCGAGCTCGGCGATCCGGAGCCTCCGGTCCTCGGTCTCCCGGCGATCCGGGAAGGAGCCGGCGGCGGCGGAGGCGCGCAGGTGGGCCAGCGCGCGCACCTCCTCCCCGAGCTCCATCAGGGCACGTCCGAGCCAGTAGTGGGGATCGTAGTAGTCGACCTGGTGACGGCTCGGTCCGAATCGGACCTGGGGCGTCTGGTGGCCCGTGGCGAGCGCGTCCTCGAGCTTCGGGATCGCCTCCCGGAAGCGGCCCTTTTCGACGAGCGCCCGCCCCTCTTCGAACGGCCGGGCGGCCGCGTCGCGCGGTAAGATGCTTTGTTGCGGTGCCGGGAGGCCCGCCCGCGGGGACAGCGCCGCCAGGCTCAGGGCGGCCCCGAGGGCGACCCGGACGAGCCGGTCGCGTGAGGTGGAGCGGGCCGAACGACACTTCATGGAGGCGCGCCGCGTCGAGTTTAGCGGCGAGGCGCGCGGAGGGGATCACGACGATGCCGCGAAACTTGGTTTCCGCCCGGGTCGCCCTGACGGCGTGTCTCCTCCTGCTCGCACCCGGGGCTTTCGCGGGGCCGGGCCCGTGCCCGCCGAACCGGCCGGTCGTCTCCGGACCCTCGGAGGTCCACCGGCTCGAGGGCTACTGGATCACCTGGACGAACGTCCTCTCGCCGCGCGGCTCGGGACAGCCCGATACCTTCCTCATCGAGCGATCGGAGGACCCGACCTTCCAGAGCGGCGTCGAGCGCCTTCAGCCGACGACCCGGACGACGGCCACGTGGGGTCCCCCGGGGGGCCTCCCGCGCATGATCTACCATCGGGTCGCCGCCCAGTCCTTCTGCGCCGGGCCCTCGCCGACCCGGGTCGAATCCGCGATCTTCGCGGTGCGCGTGACCGATCAGTGCCGGGCCCCGATCGCGCTCGCGGCGCCGGTGGTGAGCCCCGCCCTGCCGCCGGCGAACACGACGTACATCGTCTCGTGGGACACGCTGGGCGCCGGGGAGCCGGGGCCGGGCGGCGGCGCGCAGGGGCTGAGCTTCCGTCTCCGGAGGAGCGCCGGCGGCGAGGTCACCGAGAGCCTGATCGACGACGGGGCCGCCGCGTTCACCGACCCGCCGGGCGAGTACCTCTACCAGGTCCGGACGGAGAACATCTGCGGGGACGTGAGCCCGTGGTCCGAGCCGGCCCGTGTCGTCGTCGGCGCCACCAAGACCTCGGCCCTGTTTCTCGTTTCGGCTCCCCGGCCCGTCCTCGTGACACCGCCCCATGTGGGCGGCGTGCGGATCGCATTCGTCGTCCGCAACGCCGGGAGCGAGGCGCTCGACGTGACCTCCGAGAGCGGGGAGGCCGGCCTCGCGCTGGAGCCGCGCGCGTTCCGGCTCGAATCGGGACACGACCGAACGCTCGAGGCGATCCTGGAGAAGGCGCCCTTGGCGGAGGCGCCGTTCCACGGAGCGATCGTCCTCACGGCGAGCGGGAACGTCTCCCTCCGCGTGCCGATCGACGTCGCCGTATCCGCGCCGGAGGGCGGTGGCCCGTCCGGCGGGACCGATCCGCTCGTCGCGGCGGGCTGGGACGAAGATGCCGTGGACGTCGACCGGAACGGCAGCGACGTCACCCGTAGGCTCGTGAATCCCGGGGCCGCCACCGCCCACCTCGTCACCTCGGTCTCCGCTCCCTGGCTCGTCGTCTCGTCGGTCGACGGGAAGGCCTGGGACCGGCCGCTCGCACCGGGCGAGTCGCGCGCGATCTGGCTGCGCGTCGACCGAAGCCGCCGGCGGGCGGCCATCGGGACGGAGATCGCGACGGTCACCGTCGTCACGGCCGGTCGCGCGAGCGAGCCGAAAAGCCTGAGCGTGATCGACGATGGGCCCCAGGTGACGGGCGTCGGGAGCCCCTCGGCGAGCGACGACATCCCGCCGCTCTACCTGATGAAGAGCCGCCTCCTCTTCCCGTCGCTTCCGAACGCGATGGACGCGCGCGGGGCGGGTCGCTACACCTCGGACCTCTGGCTCTCGAACATCGACGCGCTGAACGCGATCCAGGTCGTCCTGACGCTCACCCCGGCCGGGCAGTCCAACACCTCCGCCGGCGTGCGCCAGTTCGCCTTCTCGCTTGGCGCCGGGGAGACCCGCCGGTTCCGGAACGTCATCGGGACCATCTTCGGGTACGAGGGGGGCTGCTCGCTCGACGTCAGCTCCCCGAGCCCGACCCTCTCGGCGACGGCCCTCGTGAACAACAAGCCGGTCGTCCCTCTCGTGGCCGGCAAGACCGCCGCCCTCGGGACGGCGGTCGCGGGGACGCTCCTCTCGACCGCGGAGTTCGGCTTCGAGATGCGGCCGGTCGCTCCCGGCGAAGGGGCGAGCCAGAAGGACCCTGAGCACGTCGTGTCGGGCCTCTGGCACGATGCCCGGCGCCGGACGAACCTGATCCTCCGGGAGACGACGGGGAACGAGACGGTCGTCCGGGTCGAGCTGTTCGACGGCGACGGGCAGCCCGTCCTCCGCGAAGGAGTCCCGGTCGATCTCGAGGTCACGGTGCCGGCACACGGCTCCAGACAGCTCAATGACGACGACCTCTTCCCGGACGAGGAGTTCCCCGAAGCGCTCCGCGCGAAGGTGACGTTCCTGCGCGGCGCAATCGACCCGTTCGGGCAGACGCACGGAGGAGTCGTCCCGCTCGCGACGGTCATCGATTCCGGAACCCAGGACGCTGCGCTTCGGGTCGGTGTCTCCGAGAAGGCCCTCTCGCCGGTCGTCCCGGGCGGGGCCCCGGCCTCGCGGGCACTGGCCGCGAGCGCCTTGCCGTTCAAGGGCGGGCCCGAGAAGCTCTACTTTCCCGCGGCGCACGTCACGGGCGCGGCGCTCGCTTCGGGCCGTACTCCGCGCTGGAGGACCCGCGTGACGTTCTCGAATGTCAGCGAAACCGAGGATCGCGACCTACTTCTTCGTTTCGTCGACGAGAGCGGGAACCTCCCCGTCGGGACTCCGGTCACCGCGACTGTCTTCGTCCCGGCCGGGCGGTCGTTCACGTTCAACGACGTCCTGGAGAGCCGTTTCCTCATCCCGTCGGGCACGAACGTCTGGGGTACCGTGGCGGTCGACGCGATCTGGCGCGAGAACGGCTCCGGGTGGGACGTGACCTGGGCCGACGTCGACGTCCAGACCGAGACCTACACGGCGGATACCGAGTCGCCGTCGACAGGCGAGTACCGGACCGGGATGGAGGGCTACTCGTACCGCCACGGCTATTCCTCGTTCCAGTCGAACCTCGGGACGGTCCTCATCGACGGCGCCGAGATCTCGGCCCGGAACCGAACGAACCTCATCCTGCAGGAGGTCGGCGGGGCCTCGTGCAAGGTCGCGGTCGGCGTCTACCGGCCCGGGGCGCTCGTGCCGCTCGCGGTCCGGATCATCGACCTGGAGGCTTCGGAGTACCTCTCGCGGGAGCTCTTCCGCGACCTGATGCAGCTCGACCTCGACGAGATCGTCGATGCTCGGGTCGTCGTGAGGCAGCTCGACGGGGACGGGGTCTTCATGGCGTTCGTCTCGAAGATCAACCTCGTGACCGGCGACCCGGCGAACGTCTTCCTCCGCCCGGCCTCGGCGGGAACGGGCCGCTGACGGGGAGCGGGCGGGTGCGAGGTAACCTCGGCGGGGAGAAGCGCCCCGTGGAGGAGAACTGAGCCCGTCCGCCGTCGAGAGGATCGCCCACTACCGGATCGTCCGCCGCGTCGGGCGCGGCGGTATGGGGATCGTCTACCGCGCGGTCGACGAGCGGGACGGGAGGACCGTCGCGCTGAAGGTGATCCGGGAGACGGAGGTGGCCGGCGACGAGTCGGCCCCTCACGTCGCCGAGGCGCGGGTCCGATTCACGCGCGAGGCCGAGATCCTCCAGGGGCTCCTCCACGCCAACGTCGTCACGTTCTACGAGATCGGCGAGGAGGACGGGACCCCCTACCTCGCGATGGAGTTCCTCGAGGGACGCCCGATCGGCAGCTACGCCGGCCGCCCGTGGACGGAGACCCTCCCGCTCCTGGTCCAGGCCGCGAACGGCATGGAGTACCTCGCCTCCCGCGGCATCGTCCACCGCGACCTCTCGCCCGACAACGTCTTCGTCGTCGAGAGCGGCAGCGAGAAAACCGTGAAGCTCCTCGACTTCGGGATCGCGAAGCTCTTCGAGTCGGCCACGTCGGAGTCGCTCACCGCGACCGGCTTCTTCCTCGGGAAGGTCGCCTATGGCTCGCCCGAGCAGCTCGGCTCGCTCGGCCAGGGCGCTCCGCTCGACTGGCGGAGCGATGTCTACAGCCTCGGGGTCATCTTCTACCAGGTTCTCGCGGGGCGGCGCCCGTTCGAGGGGCGCGCCCCGGTCGAGTACATCGCCGCGCACCTGAACCTGTCGCCGCCGCCCGTCGCCGCTCCGCCCGACGCCCCCGCCCTCCCGATGGAGCTCGTGAGGCTGATCGGACAGATGCTCGAGAAGCGCCGCGAGGCGCGCCCCCAGAGCTACCGCGAGATCACCGAGCGGCTCGTGGCGATCCTCCGTTCCTCCGGTGCCGGAGTCGCGGGACTGCTCCCCGAGGGGGACGGCGCCGCGTCCCCCGGCGGGCCGGCTGCGGCGCGCGCCGCCACCTCTCCGACGCAGCTCGTCTCGGAGAAGCCGCGGAGCCCGGCCGTCCCCGCGCGGCGGGTCGCCGGCGTCCTGGCGGCGGGCGCCGCGCTCCTCGGGCTCCTCCTCTGGGGGGCGCTCCGGAGCGGGCCCGGCGAAGCACCGCCCCCGCGCCCCGCCGACCCGGTCCACCTGCCGCCGGCGACGGCGGAGCTGCGGATCACGTCGATTCCGTGGGGCGTCGTCGTCTCGGTCGTCGACGTGGCGACGGGAAAGGCGGTCGCGTTGCCCGCTTCCGCCGACACGCCGCTCCCGCTGGCCGTTCCTCCCGGACGGTACCGCGTCACGGTCGTCGAGCCGGCTCCCGGGACCGGCCGCGCCGAGACGGACGCGGACGCCGTCACCGGGAGCCCCACCCTCGTCGCGCTCACACTGAGGCCCCTCGAAGAGATCGTGGAGACCCTGCGATGAAGAAACCCGTCCTCGCCCTCGCCGCCCTGCTCCTCGTCCGGATCCCGGCTCCGGCCCAGGTCGAGTCGGCGCTCCTGTCGAAGGTGACGTTCAACCTGACGAACCCGGGCGGAAAGTCGCTCGCGATGGGGGGCGCCTTCACGGCGATCGCCGACGACGCGACCGCCGGGATCGCGAACCCGGCCGGTCTCGGCCTCCTCTCCTCGTTCGAGGCGGGCGTCTCGGGGAAACGGGTCGACGACGTCATCGGCCTCGTCACCGCCCGGTCGACGGCGACGGGCGGGCTGTTCACCGATCCCTACCCGGCGCCGCGGGCCGTCAACTCCGACATCTCCTCGCGGAGCTCGGTCGGCGAGTTCGCGGGGATCGTCATCCCCGTCTCGCGCCGGATCGTCGCCGCGGTCAGCTTCGTCGAGAACCTGAGCTTCGAAGGGGACCCCGGCCCGGACGGCTACTCCTACATCGAGCTGCGCGACAACCGGATGGGCGACGCGACCCGCCGTGACTTCCTCTACGAGTTCCGAGAGAACGGCGCCGTCTCGCTCCGGAACCGCCTCGTCGCGCTCTCGGCCGCTTACCGGGTGACGGATCGCCTCCGGCTGGGGGCCGGCGTCACCCTGAACCAGATGGAGCTCGACCTCCTGGGAGACGAGGGGGGGCCGCACCGGATCGTCAACCGGACCTTCACGACCCCGACCCAGGTCCGGACGCTCACGACGAACATGGCGATCCGGGACCTCGACGAGCGCGTCCTCGGCTTCCTCGTCGGCGCGCACGTCGACCTCATCGCGGACGGCAAGCTGACCGCCGGGGCCGTCTACCGGCAAACGTCGAAGGCGGAGGGGACGTTCGAGATCGGAGGGGACGTCCCGACGCCGCTCGCGGGGCAGCAGTCGCGCCCGTTCTCGGCCCGCGTCCCGCGGGACGCGGCGATCGGGCTGGCCGCGCAGCCGTTCCCCGGCCTGACCGTCGCCGCCGAGGCGCAGTGGATCGCCTACGGCGACTTCATCGACCGCTCGCTCCCGACCGTGTCGTACGAGGGCTTCGCCGGCCCCTTCCCCGGCTTCCCGGTCGGTCCGCTCCTCGCAGAGATGACCCCGCCGGACGACGTCGTCGTCCCGCGCCTCGGGATCGAGTACGTCGCGACGTCGGGGAGCCTCCTCCTCGCGTTCCGCCTCGGGTACCACCGCGAGCCGGCGCGCGGCGTCACCGCGGACCTCGCCGCGATCGAGGAGACGACCGGGACGCCGTTCGACCTCGACGATCCGCCCTTCTCCGGAAGCGTGCGGACGGTCTACGACGGCGGCCGCCCCGACGACCGCTTCTCGGGCGGCCTCGGCGCGACGATCTCACGGAAGGTCTCGTTCGACCTCGCGTTCGACCTGGGCCGCTCCTCTCGCGTCCTGTCGGCTTCTCTCTTCTACCGCTTCTGACGGCCCGGCGCGCGCGGGGCGCGCCGGAGGCGAGCCGCTTCGCGCCTCAGAGCGGGGCGCCGCAGGCGGGGCAGAAGACGTCCCCGTCCGCCGCCTCGTGCAGGCAGATCTCGTTCCCGGCCGGCGCGGGCTGAGGCGCCGCCTCGGCCTTCAGGACGAGCCACGCGGTCCCGTCCCCCGTGGAGGAGACCTGGACGCGGACCCGCCGATGCGCACGCTCCAGGAGGAGCCCGCCCTCGTCGAGCGGGCCGGCCGGCCGGCTCCGCTCGACGAGCCAGGCGAAAAGCGGGTCGAGGACCGGGGCGGGGATCGGCCGGGAGGAGAGGACGGCGCCGCCGGCGTAGCTCCTCACGACGGCGCCCCGGCCCTCCGCGCCGATCTCGACCGCTTCGGCCCCTTCGTCGAGGGCGTCGACGAGGAGCGCCCGCGCGAGGCGCCCGAACGGATCGGTCTCGGCGGGGCGCGCCGGCGCGGGAGCCGCTGCAGCTGCCGCTGCGGCGCTCGGCTTCTCGACGGGTGCGCGCGCGCCCTCCGGTCGCCGCGGTTCCTCCGGTCCGGCCGGAGAAGCCGCCTCCCACCTCGCCAGGAGGTCCTCGAGGATCGGCTCGGCGGTGACGTAGAGGCGGACGTCGCAGCCCGTCGAGGCCACGAGGCCCGTCTCCAGGACGGGGTTCCCGGGGTCGACGACGGCCACGTGGAGGACCTCGCCGCGGCGGTCGAACGGGAGCGCGCGGAGGCGCCGTCGCGCGTCCGCGGGGAGAGCCTCGACGGCCTCGCGGCTCGCCGCGGCGAGCCGCTCGCGGGAGACGCTCGGCAGGCCCGTCAGCCGGGAGAGCGCGTCGAGGAGCGTCTCTTCGCGGACCGCTCCCGTCTCGAGGAGCGCCCGGTCGATCGTCCCGCCGTGGACACGCCTCCACTCCGACGCGCGCCGCAGGCGGCGGAAGGTGAGGTCTCCGGACTCGGCGAGGATCTCTCCCAGCCCCCGCGGCACGAACGCTCCTCCGTTGGTGGGAAGAGTACACGGGAGAGGGGCCGGCGCGGCCGGCCCCTCTCAGGCGCCTCCCGACCTCAGCCGTGGGACCAGCAGCCGCCCGCGGCTCCCGCCGCCATCCGGGCCTCGTCGGGCCGGAAGGCCGCCACGAGCTTCTCCGCGACGGCGGAGAGGCGGTCGCGGGTCGCGTCCGAGCCCGCGGCCCGCTCGAAGGCCTCGAAGTCGGCGAGCATTCTCTCGAACTCCTCCGGGGTGAGGACTCGCGCCGACATCGGGTAGAGGATGTTGTCTTCCTTCTGGATGTGCTGGCGCAGCAGCGGCACGAAACCGCGCGAGGCGGCGAGGAACGACGCCCGCTCCTCAGCCGCGACCGGGCCCTCGCCGGCGCCGACCGCGGCGATCCGCCCGACGAGCTCGCGCCCCTGCCGGTGCTCGTGCAGCATGACCGCAACGGGTCCGGCCTCGGCCGAGAAGCCGCGCTCCACCATCCGCCGGAAGAGGATGTCCTCCTCCTTGCCGTGGTGCCAGGCGTCGGCGAAGCCCTTCAGGAAGCCGGCGTAGTCGCGGACGACGGCGCGCTCGAGCGCGAGGCCTCCCTCCACCTCGATCGCGCAGGTCTCGAGGGAGCCGAGGGCCTGCTCGATGATGCGGTGCTCGTCCATCAGGATCGTCAGGGGTCGGGACATCACGTCTCCTCCGTCGGTTTCGTCGTTCTCAATGGATCTGTAGATCCGTTGATATGGCAAAAAAAAGAGAGGCTCACGCCGCGCTCCCCGACCCGCCGAGGTCGCGGAGGGTCACGGTCCGGAGCATCCGCTCGTACTCCTCCCGGACCTTCTCCCAGTGGGGATGGAGCGGGCAGGGATCGTCGGAGTCGCAGCGGCCGAGGCCGAAAGCGCAGGCGTCCTTCTCGCGCCTGCCGTCGAACGTCTCGAGGACGGCCGAGATCGTCGTGCCCGCCCCGGTCCCCTTCATCCGGAAGCCGCCGCCCCAGCCCTTCTGGCTGACGACGAAGCCGCGCTTGCGGAGCTGGGCGAGGACCTTCGAGAGGTAGTTCGGCGGGATCCCGGTCTCCTCGGCGATCTCGCGGGCGAGGACCCAGCGCTCGCGGTGCGCCGCGAGGTAGCCGAGCGTCCGGAGCGCGTGGAGGGAGGTCCGGGAGAACATCGCGTCGTCTCTCAGTGGATGAGGTTATCCGTTGAGACGGTCCCGCGCAAGTGGCGGCGACCCGTCCCGCGGTCGCGCGGCCTCAGAGCCGCGCTCCGGCGCCTCGCGCGGGGAAGTACTCCCGCCAGCGGCGGTCGACGAGGGCGACCGTCGCCGGGTCGGGCGTAACGACGGCGGGCATCCAGCTCTTCATCCGTGCGTCGAGGACGATCGGCGCCGTCCGGGCGACCTGGTTTCGCACGACCTCGGTCCTCGCGGCGTGGACGTCGGCCCCCGGCTCGAATCGGGTGAAGACGTGCCAGAGGAACGAGCGGGCGTCTCTCGCCGCGGTCTCCGCGTCGTCCACGAGGGCAACGAGCGGCCAGGCGGCGACGGCCGGGTCGGCCGCGAGGCGCGCGGCGTAGTCGCGATCCTCTCTCCACGAAGGCCCCGAGACGCAGAGCGCGCCGCCGCAGAAGACGGCCGCGGCGCCAGCGCCCGCGGGAAGCGTCCCCTCGAACGCGCGCGGCAGGTCGCGGATCGGCTCGCCGAGCCCCGCGAGGACCCCCTTCGACCCCTCGTTCACTTTCGGGCCGGTGTAGTCGAGCGTGTCCATCGCGACGTTCGAGACGACGAAGAGGTCGGTCTCGAAGCGGCAGCGGGAGAGGACCGTCTCGAGGAGCGCGCGGAAGTCGTCGAGGTCCACGCGCTGGTCGGTGAGAAGGAGGAACTTCGTCAGCGCGAGCTGCCCCTCGCCGAGGATCCGGAACGCGGTCGAGATCGCCTCCCGGCCGTAGCGGTCCTTCACAACGGCCGCAGCGAGGGAGTGGAAGCCGGTGTCGCCGTAGGTCTTCAGGGAGACGACGCTCGGCATGACGACGGGGAAGAGGGGAGAGAGGAGCTCCTGGAGGAAGTCGCCGATCAGGAAGTCCTCCTGCACGGGTTTCCCGACGACGGTCGCGGGGAAGATCGCGTCGCGCCGCCGGTAGACCCGCTCTACGTCGAGGACCGGGTAGTCGTGCGCGAGCGAGTAGTAGCCGTAGTGGTCGCCGAACGGCCCCTCGAGGCGGCGCACCCTCGGCGGGACCTTCCCGGTGATCGCGAACTCGGCGCCGGCGACGAGCCGGTGCGGGTGTCCCGGCACGCGCGCGAGCGGGAGCTTCTTCCCGAGGAGAAGGGAGGCGAGGAGGAGCTCCGGGAGTCCCTCCGGGAGAGGCGCGATGGCCGCGACGATGAGCGCGGGCGGCCCGCCGAGGAAGACCGTCACCGGGAGCGCCTCGCCCTTCGCCTCGGCGACGTGGTGGTGGAAGCCGCCCCCCTTCCCGATCTGCCAGTGGATCCCGGTCTGCCGCGCCTCGTGGATCTGGATCCGGTACATCCCGAGGTTGTGCTCCCGCTTCTCGGGGTGCTCGGTGTAGACGAGCGGGAGCGTCAGGAACGGGCCGCCGTCCTCGGGCCACTGCGTCAGCGCCGGCAGGCGCGTCAGGTCGGGCTCCGTCTCGACGACCTCGGTCACGGGCGCCGAGGCGACCTCCCTCGTCCCGACCTTCAGCGCCTCGGCGAAGAAGGAGCGGAAGCCCCAGAGCTTTCCGGGCGTCGGCGGCAGGAGCTCGTGCGAGGCGCGCACGGCGGTCTTCACGAAGTCCAGGGGTCGCTTCCCGAACGCGAGGTCGATCCGCTTCGCCGTGCCGAAGAGGTTCGTGACGACGGGGAAGGCGGAGCCCTTCGGCCGCCGGAACAGGAGCGCCGGTCCCCCCTGCGCGATGACGCGCCGGTGGATCTCGGGGATCTCGAGCCTCGGGTCGGCCTCGGCCTCGATCTCGAGGAGGTCTCCCTCGGCTCTCAGGGCGGCGAGGAACTGTCGGAGGTCGTCCATCGTCCGCTGAGGTTACGACGGGGCGGGGCGGACGGGTTCAGCCGTGCGCTTCGAGGAACGCCCGGACGACCGGGATCGCCGTCGACGGGATTCGGTGGGCGCCGTGGTGGATCTCGTGCCGGGCGCTCGCGAAGCGGGAGGCGAGAAGGGCCTCGAACGGCGCGACGCGCTCGAGAGGGTAGTACTCGTCGGCGTCCGTGGAGACATGGAGAGCGTGCGTCGCGGAGGAGGCGTCGGTGCCGGGGCCGGGCTCCGTCCACTCGCCCGGCAGGCCCCCGCAGAGCGCGACGACGGCGCGGAACGGATGTCCGTGCGGCGGGGCAAGGGCGAGGCGGTAGCCGAACGAGCAGGGCTGGCTGAAGCCGAGGAGCGAGACGCGGACGGGGTCGGCGCCGCGGGCGACGCTCCAGGCGATCGCCTCGGCGACGGCGGCGCGGTGGACGGCCTGGTTGTCCTCGTGGCGCGGGCTGACGCCCCAGTGGAAGCCGCGCGCGCCGGAGGGGCCGAGCGCCTCGCCCGGGAGGAAGGCCGACTGCGGCCCCTCGACGGCGACGACGCCCCAGCCCTCCGGCGCCATCCGCGCGAGGAGCGGGAAGAGCGTCGCGGCGTGCATGCCGTAGCCGTGGAGGCCGAGGAGGAGCGGGAACGGCGGCGGCGCGTGCGGCAGGCGCGGGAAGAGCTGGAGCGGGACGGAGATCGAGGTCGTCGCGCGCGGCGGGACTCCGCGGCGCTCCTTCATCGGGGAGCTCCGGGCGGGACGAGGCTCTCGAGCGTCGTCCCGCGCAGCGCGGAGAGGAGGGCGTCGCGGGCGGGGAGGAGGGCCGGTCCGGCGGGGCCGGCCGGGACGTCGAGGAGGCGCTCGAGGTCGTCGGCTCCTTCGATCGCGAGGACGACGTCGGCGAGCGTGATCTCCGCCGCGGGCCGCCCGAGGACGAAGCCGCCCGTCCGGCCCCGCTTCGAGCGGAGGAGCCCCGCGCGGGCGAGCTTCTGGAGGACCTTCCCGAGCCACGGCGCCGGCTCGCCGCAGGCGAGAGCGAGGTCGCGCGCCTCGCGCCCCGGCGCCTCGGGGCCGCGCGGGTCGAGGTGGGGGAGAGCCTTCAGGGCCGTCTCTGCGGCGCGGGAGAGAAGCATTGGCTTCAGGCGGAGAGCGGCACGGGGACCGTCGCCCGCCAGCACCGTGAGGGGCTCACGCGGGCCTCACTCCCCGACGACGAACGCGTACTGCTCGGCCGTCAGCGGGACGACGGAGAGCCGCCCGATCGTCAGGAGCGGCGAGCCGGCGAAGACCTTCGCCGCCTTCATCTCCGCGAGCGTCACGGGCTTCTTCAGGGCCCGGCCGGCCTTCACGTCGACGACCGTTCCCTTCGGGTCGGCCGGGTCGGGGCGCGGCGCGGCGGCGACGGTGGCCCGGCCGACGGCGGCCTTCACGTCGCCCGTGTGGTAGACGACGAGCCGGTCCCCCTTCTTCATCGAGCGGAGGTGGAGGCGCGCCTGCGCGTTCGTGACGCCGTCCCAGGTGGTCGTCTTCTCCCGGACGAGGTCCTCGAACGAGTAGGTCGACGGTTCGGTCTTCAGGAGCCAGTCCATCAGGCGGCGATGATATCCGCCGGCGTCCCGCCGCCCTCCCGCGCGGCGGCGAGCTTCCCCTGCCGCCGCCCGAGCCACGCCGAGAGGAGCGCCCAGAGGATCGCGACCGGGAGGAAGAGCCCGGCGAGCGTCGCGCCGACGGCGCCGAGCGCGCGGAGCCCCTTGTCGGCGAACGCGCCGACGACGTCGCCGAAGCGGTAGACGAACGTGTCGACGAAGCTCTTCGCGGCGTACTTCTCCTCGCGCGGGAGGACGGTGAAGAGGACCTCGCGCGCCGGACGGAAGAGGGCGAAGTTGCCGGCGCGCCGCGTCACCATGACGAGGGCGAGGATCCCCGCCGTCGGGGAGACGGCGAGCGCCGCGAAGCCGGCGAGCGTGAGGACCGGCAGGGCGACGAGCGTCCCGCCGACGCCGAGCAGGCGGACGACGCGGCCGGCCAGGAAGAGCTGCGTGAACGCCGAGAGGAGGTTCACCCAGAGGTCGATCCGGGCGAACCAGGCGGTCCGCGCCGCGGAGTCGGTGAACGTCGCCTTCACGATCCGCGCCTGCTCGAAGTAGAGGAACGTCGAGCTGACGGTGAAGAAGAGGAGGAAGAGGGAGATGGCGAGGAGGTACGTCGAGCGCGAGACGGTCGCGAGGCCCGAGAGGGCGCCGCTCCCCGGCGGGACCCCTTCCGGCTCGGCTCCCGGCGCGACGGCGCGCGTGGAGTCGTCGACGTGGAAGTGGCGGACGAGCCCGCGGACGCAGAAGACCGCCCCTTCGAGGAGGGCGGCCGCGAGGAGGATCAGGTTCGTCGGGCCGACCGGCGCGGCGAGGGCGGCCGTGAGCGCGGCGCCGGCGACGGCGCCGAGCGTCCCGCCGACGGCGATGAAGCCGAAGAGGCGCTTCCCCTGCTCGGCGCGGAAGAGGTCGGCGAGGAAGCCCCAGAAGACCGAGACGGCGAAGAGGTTGAAGACGCTCGCCCAGATGAAGAAGGCCTGGGCGACGGGGAGACGCCACCCTTCGGGCGCGAACGAGAGGAGCGCCCAGAAGAGGACGAGCGTCCCGAGGAGGACCCGGTAGACGACCGGCACGAAGACCTTCCGCGTCAGACGCGTGACGAGCTCCGCGAAGAGCGGATTCAGGGCGGCCGTGCCGAGGAGCGTCCCGACGAAGAGCCAGGAGAGGGCGTTCTCGCTCCCGCGGACCCCGAACTCGTCCCGGAGCGGACGGATGACGTAGTAGCTCGCGAGGAGGAGGAAAAAGTAGGCGCTCGCCCAGCCGAGGGCCGGGCCCTCGCCCTCGCGCAGGTCGACGGCGCGCGCGAGGAGGGCGCGGAACCGCGCCACGTCAGCCCTTCGCCTTCTTCTCGCGGACGGCGGCGAGGGCGGCCGCCTCGCGCTCGGGCGTCAGGCCCGCCTTCAGCCGCGAGCGCCGCTCCTCGGGGAGCGTCCTCCACCAGGCGAGGGTGTCGCGCGCCGTCTCCACGATCGGGCGGAACGTGAGCCCTTCTCCGACGGCCTTCCCGTTGTTCACACGGCGCGACCCGGCGGTCTCGCCGAAGGGAGGGACCCAGCACGGCATGTCGCTCCAGGGGGCGATCTTCAGCTCCTCGAGCGTCTTCGCGTCGACCCAGGTGAACGTCGCTTGCGCGCCCGAGGCCTCGCGACAGGCGGCGAGCATCGGCCCGAACGTCAGAGGCTCCTTCGGGCCGGTGGCGTTGAAGACGCCGGTCCGCCGCCTGCCGATCATCGCGACCGTCCAAGAGGCGAGGTCGCGGACGTCGACGAACTGGACCGGGTCGTCGGGCGTGCCGGGCGCGAGGACCTCGCCGCCGCGGGCGACGCGGACGGGCCAGTAGGTGAAGCGGTCGCTCGTGTCGCCGGGGCCGATGATGAGGCCGGGCCGGATGACCGTGACCTTCCCCGGCATCTCCCGCTCGGCGGCCTCTTCGCAGAGCGCCTTGAGCGCCCCGTAATTCGCGCCAGTCACCTTGTCGGCGTCGGGCTGGTCGGTCTTCGCGACGGGGGAGCTCTCGTCGATTCCCGGCTTCGAGGTGTCGCCGTAGACCGAGATCGTCGAGACGAAGACGTAGAGCCCGACGCTCTTCGAGAGGAGCCTCGCCGAGGCCGCCACGTCCTTCGGGAAATAGCCGGAGGTGTCGACGACGGCGTCCCAGGAACGCCCCTCGAGCGCCTTCAGGTCGCTCCGGCGTGTCGACGACGGCGTCCCAGGAACGCCCCTCGAGCGCCTTCAGGTCGCTCCGGCGGTCGCCGCGGAGCTTCTCGACGTCGGGGAAGAGGTGCGGGTTCGTCTTCCCGCGGTTGAAGAGCGTGACGGTCCAGCCGGCGCGCTCCGCCTCCTCGACGAGCTCGGGGCCCAGGAAGGCCGTTCCGCCGAGGATGAGGAGCTTCTTCGAGGCGGCCCTCTCCGCTTCGAGGGCGGCGAGCCCCGTTCCGGCGAGGCCGAGGGCGGCGCCCGCCGCGGCGCCGGTCCTGAGGAAGTCCCTCCGAGTCGTCCCCCGGGCGATTCGAGCCATCTCACGCCTCCTCACGGATTCGTCCGTCGGCGAGCCGCCGCGTCGGCGCCGCCGGTCCGGAGGTACGAGCCGGGGCGGGGGCGGGTTTCCGCCCGAGGGGTCAGGCCGCCTCGCGGAGGAGCTCCGCGACCGGCCGGCGCGCGAGGTTCAGCGCCGGCGCGAGACCGGCGAGGAGAGCGAGGAGCGTCGACACGAGGGCCGCGAAGAGGAGCGCCGGGGCGTCGGGGACGAGGAGCTGCCCCATCCCGGCGTACTGCGTCTTGTCGAGCGCCGCGCCGATGCCGCGCGCGAAGGCCCACATGACGGCGCTTCCGAAGAGCGCTCCGGCGAGGCCGTAGACGAGCGCCTCGCCGAGGAGGAAGCCCGCGATCGCCCTCCGCGGGAAGCCGAGGACCCGGAGGACGGCGGACTCGTTCCGCCGCTCGCGGGCGCTCATCGCGAGGCTGTTGGCGGTGATGAGGAGGAGCGCGAAGCCGGTCGCGACGCCGACGCTCCCGAGGAGGGCGTTCACGTTCCCGAGCATCTCGAGGAATTGAAGCTGCCACTGCCGTTCCGTCATTGCGAGGACCGGGACGGGAGCGTTCTCCAGCGCGCGAGAGAGCGCGGCGGTGACCCGGTCGACGTCGCCGCGGCTCTTCGCGAGGACCCAGAACATGTTCGTCCGCCCCTCATCGGCGGTCAGCTGCGAGAAGTACCGGCGGTGGAGGTAGAGCCCGGCGTCGAGCCGGTAGCCCATGACGGCGCGGATCGTCGTCTCGACGACCCCGCCGGGGACGGGAGCCTTCAGGACGACCCGGTCGCCGACCTTCCAGCCGAGCTTCTCGGCGAGGAGCGGCCCGACGAGCGCGCCCGTCGGGTCGTCGATCCAGGCCTTCGCCTGCTCCGGGGGGACGTTCGCCTCCATGTAGACGCGGAGCATCGGCTCGGCCGGCGCCGCCTGGATCGGGACCTGGTTCTCGGGGCGGGCGTCCCGGTGGAAGCCGACGACGAAGTCGAACGGGACGACGGTGTCGACCCCGGGCGTCGCCTCGATCTTCGCCATGTAGGACATCGGGAGCTTGTCGAAGAAGGAGCTCTTCGCCGTGACGATCATCCGCTGCGCCATGTGCGGCGACCACTCCTTCCGGAGGGCCGACGACAGGAGCATCAGGAAGCCCAGGAGACCGATCGAGAACGCGAATGCTCCCGCCGTGAGGGTGGCTCGCAGGGGCCTCGCGCGGAGGTGGCGAAGGACGTAGCCGGCGTAGGTCAACGAGGAAGTCTACGTCGGCCGGGCAGCGGGGTTTCCGGTCCCGCGGCGGACGCCGACCGTTCGTCCGCTATCATGGCCGACCGCGGCCCGATGCGTCCCCTCCTTCTTCTCCCCCTCCTCGCCGCTCCGGCGCTCCTCGCGGCCCCGCCGGCGGCCGACGTCTCTCCGCTCCGGGTCACGGAGCTGAGCGTCTGCCGCGAGATCGTCGACCGGGGATGCGAGAGCGAGGGGCGGACGTTCGGCCCCGACGCGGAGAGCGTCGCCGTCCTGACGCGGGTGGAGGGAGCGACCGGCGAAGCCTACGTCTTCCACGTCTGGTCCTTCGAGGCGAAGGAGGTCCAGCGCGTCCGCCTCCCGGTGCGCGCGGCCGTCTACCGGACCTGGTCGAAGAAGGGCGTGAAGGGGCAGCCGGGACGCTGGAAGGTGGAAGTCCTCGACCCGATCGGACGTTCTCTCGGCGTCGTCGACTTCACCGTCCAGCCGCCAAAGATCGACTGACCGGAGTCGAGGCGCCTCGCCCGGGTTCCTTGACGTCCGCCGCGCCGCCCGGCTACCGTGCCGGCGGCCGGGAGGCTAGCTCAGTGGCAGAGCGCCTGCTTTACACGCAGGTGGTCGGGGGTTCGATCCCCTCGCCTCCCACCACGACGCCTCAACCCCGTCCCGCCTCCACGAGGGCCTCGGCGAGCTGCGCACCCGACATCCGGAGCGCGCGCGCGAAGCCGCCGACCCAGCGGGCCTCGGCCGGCTCGAAGCGGAAGAGGACGAAGTCGGCGAGGGCGAAGCGCTCCTCGGCGCTCGGGAAGCGGCCGGCGTAGGCCGACTTCCCCGCCTCGTACTCCGGCGTGCCGGGAACGAGGGCGAGGGCGACGCCCGAGAGGGAGAGGCGCGGCAGGGTCTGCGGGTCGCCGTCTCCCGGGTCCGGGGCCGAGACGACGAGGGCGGCGCGCGGCTCCTCCAGGAGGGCGCGCGTGTGGAGCGCCATCTGGGAGAGGTGGACGTAGAGAGCCGTGCCGTCCGGGGCGAGGGCGTACGACGTCATCGCGGCGGCGGGGGCGCCTTCGACGACGACGGCGAGCGCCGCCCAGCGGGAGGAGGCGAGGAGGCGGGCCGGCGGAAGGTACGTCTCGGTAACCATCGGCGCCTCCTCAGCCGCGCAGCGCGCGGAAGTAGTCGATCGTGGCGGCGAGCCCCTCCTGGAGGCCGACCTTCGGCTCCCAGCCGAGCTTCGCCTTCGCGAGCGAGATGTCGGGGCGGCGCTGTTTCGGGTCGTCGACCGGAAGCGGCTTGTGAACGATCGTCGACTTCGTCCCGGTGAGGCGCCGAATCGTCTCCGCGAACTGCATCACCGTCATCTCGGCCGGATTCCCGACGTTGCACGGATCGGACTGGTCCGAGAGGAGGAGGCGGTAGATGCCGTCGACGAGGTCGGAGACGAAGCAGAACGAGCGGGTCTGGGAGCCGTCTCCGAAGACCGTGAGGGGCTCGCCCGCGAGCGCCTGGTTGATGAGCGACGGCACGATCCGTCCGTCGTTCGCGCGCATCCGCGGCCCGTACGTGTTGAAGATCCGGACGATGCGCGTCTCGACGCCGTGGAAGTTCCGGTAGGCGACCGTCATCGCCTCCGCGAAGCGCTTCGCCTCGTCGTAGCAGCCGCGCGGACCGACGGGATTCACGTTTCCCCAGTAGCTCTCGGGCTGGGGGTGGACGAGCGGGTCGCCGTAGACCTCGGACGTGGAGGCGAGGAGGAAGCGGGCGTTCTTCGCGTGGGAGAGGCCGAGGGCCTTGTGCGTGCCGAGCGCGCCGACCTTGAGCGTCTGGATCGGGATCTGGAGGTAGTCGATCGGCGAGGCGGGCGAGGCGAAATGGAGGACGGCGTCCACGGGCCCGTCGAGGTAGATGTATTCGGTGACGTCGTGGTGGAGGAACCGGAACGCCCGGTTCCCCATGAGGTGGGCGATGTTCCTCACGTGCCCGGTGATGAGGTTGTCGATCCCGACGACCTCGTGCCCCTCGGCGAGAAGGCGGTCGGAGAGGTGGCTCCCGAGGAACCCGGCGGCGCCGGTCACGACGATGCGCATAGAGCCGTTCATTGTACGGGAGCGGCCGCGCGGCGGCGGGCCGTCCGCAGGGAGCACAATAGAGCGTTCGGAGGAGCCCCGAACAGGGGGCTCGGGGAGGACGGCATGAGGGTGGTTTCGCTCCGCTCGATCGTCGGTGCCCTGGTTCTGGTCCTGGCCGCGGCCGGCCCGCTGGCGGCCGACCCGCCGACTCTCGAAGGGACCTGGCTCTTCGACGCGAGGGCGTCGAAGAGCGTCCCCGAGGCGCTGAAGGGGGTCGACCTGAAGATCGCGGTGAACGACTCGCAGGTCACGATCACGAAGCTGGCTGGCGACCGTCCGATCGGCGAGCCGATGATCGTGATCGTCGACGGCAAGTCCCGCGCGCAGGACGTCGGCGGACAGCGCGCCACGGTCTCGGCGAAGTGGCTCGAGAAGGGACGCCGGTTCGAGCACGTCATCAGCATGATGCAGGCGGGGAGCGTCTTCGGGACGACGCAGACGATCGTGACCGAGGTCTCCGACACCGGCGGCACGATGATGCGGAAGTACTCGATCCGACAGGCGCGCGAGACGCAGGAGCGGGTGCTCGTCTACCGCCGCAAGCCCTGATCCCGAGCGGACGCGGACGGGCGTGGTCCGGGGCCGCCGCGCCGCGGCAGCCCCGGCGAGCTCTCAGCTGCGCCCGATGGCCGCCCCGGGGCGGGCCCCGTTCAGGCCCGCCCGATGGCGACCCCAGGGCGGGCCGTTCAGGCCCGCCCTATAGCGACATAGTCCCAGCCGAGCCGCTTCATCTCGCGCGGCTCGTAGAGGTTTCGGAGGTCGACGAAGCGCTTCGCCTTCATCGTCGCCTCGAGGCGCGCGAGGTCGAGCTTGCGGAACTGGTTCCAGTCGGTGGCGAGGACGAGCGCGTCGGCTCCCGCCGCGCACGTGTAGACGTCCTCGGCGTAGTCGATGCCGGGCAGGACGGCCTTCGTGTTCTCCATCGCGGCCGGGTCGTAGGCCGCGACGGAGGCGCCGCGGGCGACGAGGTCCTCGATCAGCTTCAGGGACGAGCTGTCGCGGATGTCATCGGTCTCGGGCTTGAAGGCGAGGCCGAGGACGGCGACCCGCTTTCCGGCGAGCTCCCCGCAGACCTTCTCGACCTTCTCGACCATCCGGGCCTTCACCGCCGAGTTCACGCGGAGGACGGTCTCCATGATCTCGAACGTGTAGCCGTGCTTGCGGGCGACGTCGACGACGCCGGAGGCGTCCTTCGGGAAGCAGGAGCCGCCGAAGCCCGGCCCCGGGAGGAGGAAGTGGGGCGAGATCCTCTTGTCGAGGCCCATCCCCCGGGCGACGTCCTTCACGTCGGCCCCCATCCGCTCGCACATCGCGGCGATCTCGTTGATGAAGGAGATCTTCAGCGCGAGGAAGCCGTTCGAGGCGTACTTGATCAGCTCGGCCGACTCGACGTCGGAGACGACGAACGGGACGCCGGCGACGATGAGCGGCGAGTAGACGTCCTTCACGATCGCGATCGCCTCGGCGTCGCGCGAGCCGACGACGACGCGGTCGGGGCGCATGAAGTCCTCGATCGCCGACCCCTCCCGGAGGAACTCGGGGTTCGAGACGACCGAGAACTTGTGCCCGCCGGGGTTCTTCCGGAGGATCTCCTCGATCTGCGCGCCCGTGCCGGTCGGGACCGTCGACTTCGTGACGACGACCTTGTAGCCGTTCATGTGCTCCGAGATCGTCTCGGCGACCTGGAAGATGAACGAGAGGTCGGGCGAGCCGTCCTCGCGGGGCGGGGTGCCGACCGCGATGAAGATGACGAGGGCCCGCTCGACCGCTTCGCGGATCTCCGTCGCGAAGTGGAGCCGCTTGGCCTGGGCGTTCTTGTGGATCAGCTCCTCGAGGCCCGGCTCGTAGATCGGCGAGACGCCCTTACGGAGGAGGGCGATCTTCGTCTCGTCCTTGTCGACGCAGGTGACGTCCATCCCGAAGTCGGCGAGGCAGGCGCCCGTCACGAGGCCCACGTATCCCGTCCCGACCATGCAGATGTTCATTCGATCCTCCAGAAAAGGACTCCCGCCGGGGCGGTGTCCAGCCGGCGGAGTCTAGCGTCGGCGGGGCAGGTCTGTCTTCAGCGGGAGCGCCCGCCGCCGAGCGGGCCGCGGAAGAAGCCGAAGAGCTCCCTTCGGGAGACCTCCCGGGGCGTGTCCGACGAGGGCGGGACGGCGGCGGCCGGGCGGAGCGGCCGGGGCGCGGGGCGCGGCCGGCTCGTCGTCGTCTCGGCCGACGCGAGGCGGGCGGAGACGATCTCGTCGAGCGACGCCTCGAGCGTCGTCCGGGGCCGGAAGCGGAGGAGCTCGCCGGCGAGCGCGAGGTCGGCGATCCGGACGGGGCGCGCGGCCTCTCCTGCGAGACGGAAGCGGACGGGACGGCGCGCGCGGTCGCCCAGGAGGCGGAGGACGAGCGACGGGGCGACGCCCCTCCCGCTCCCGAGGTTGATGGTCCGCCCCGCCGGGCGGAGGGCGAGCGCGGCCAGGATGCCGTGGACCGCGTCGGCGAGGTGGAGGAGATCGCGCGGCTCGTCGGAGAGGAGGACGACCTCTTCTCCGTCGAGGAGGGACTCGAGGGCGCTCTGCGGGAAACGGTTCGGCGGCGCGCCGGGGGCGAGCAGGTCGAACAGACGCAGGATGACCCAGGGGAGGTCGGAGCCGCAGAGGCGCGACTCCTCGACCATGCGCTGCAGGAGGACGGGATCGCGCCCCGGGTCGATCGGCTCGGCCTCGAGCGCGGGCTGCCCCGGCGCGCCCGGGGGGCCGTAGAGCGCGGCGTCGGAGAGGTGGACGAGGAACGGGCTCTCGAGCGCGCGCGCCGCATCGAGCATCGCGGTCAGGCCCGGCCCGCCGGGCGGGAAGAGCGCCGCGTTCACGACGGCGCCGGGCCGGACGTCGCGGAAGACCTCGGCCGCGGCGCCGGGGAGGGAGAGGTCGGCCGTGACGATCTTCGCGTTCGGGTAGGGGCGGAGCGCCTCGAGCCGGGCCTCCCGGACGGCCCGGCCGTCCCCCTCCGCGACGAGGGCGTCGACGACGGCGACCTCCGCCCCTTCCTCGAGGAGCTGTTTCGCGACCGCCGAGCCGACGAGGCCGGCCCCGCCGGCGACGAGGACGCGGAAGGCCACGGCTACTCCCTCGGCTCCGGGGTCGGCGCCGGCCCGAGCGTCTCGGGCGCGGGGGGCGTTCCCTTCGCCGTCGCCTCCTCGTAGCGGGCCTGGATCCCCGAGCGCTGCCGGTTCCGCACGAGCCACCGGAGGACCTTCGACTCGTTCACGCCGACGAGGATGTCGTCGATCGCCTCGAAGAGGGCCGGGTCGTTCACGATGCGCGCCGCCGTCCCCTCGCCCCGGTCGACCTTCTCGGCGACGCTCGCGAGGCTCGAAGAGATGCGGCGCAGGTCGTCGGTCAGCTCCTTCGCGAACGCCTCGTCGCGGACGAGCTTCGGGAGGAGGCCGGAGCCGGAGGAGAGCTCCCGCGAGAAGCCGGAGAGCCCCTCCGCCGTCGCGTTCAGCGAGTCGACCATCGCGAAGAACTTCCGCTTCCCCTCCGGGTCGCCGAGGAGCGCCGGGATGAGCCCCTCTCCGCCGCCGGCGCCCTTCTCGACGGCGGCGAGGAGCTTGTGGAGCGACGCGGCGGAGGCCGCGAGCTCGGCGGCGACCTCGTCGCCGAGCTTCTCGTCGGCGACGAGCCTCCCGACGAGCCCCTTCCCGGCCCGCACGTCGGCGAGCAGCGCGTTCGTCGAGGCGATCGTCTGCCGAAGGCTCTTCGAGAGCTCCTTCCCTTCCGGCGAGGCGCTCGTCATCTCGCCGACGAAGCCCTCGCCCTTCTCCACGCGCGCGAGGATCGTCTTGAGCGACTTGGCGACGGAGCTGACGTTGTCGACGAGGTCGCCCGACCCGGCGAGGATCTTCTCCAGCTCGCTCCCGCGGATGGCGGAGATCTCCGTGCCGGGCTCCGCGAGAGGATTGTCCGGCGAGCCGGGGGTCACCTCGAGGTACTTGTCGCCGAGGAGGCCGATCGTCTTGATCTCGACCCGGCTGTCGGTCCGCACGAGGTGGCGGTAGCGCCGCTCGATGTCGAAGCGGACGGTGAGGTCCTGGCCCGGGCTCTTCGGGACCTCCACCTCCTGCACGGCGCCGACGGTGACGCCCGCGAGGCGGACCTGGTTGCCGCCGGTCAGCCCCTGCGAGTTCGGGAAGCGGGCGAAGTAGCTCGAGCGGGCGAGGAAGAAGCCGGTCTTCCCCCCGACGACGACGACCATGACGGCGAAGAGGAGGATCGCGGCGAAGACGATGACCCCGACGCGGGAACGGGTGCGGCTGTCGGCTCTCACGGTGCGGCGGTCTCCCTCAGGCTCCGGCCTCCTCCGCGGCGAGGAACGCGCGGAGGGCGGCGACGTCGGAGCTCCGCGCCTCGCCGGGGGTCCCGACGAAGGCGAAGCGCCCCTTCTCGAGGAACGCGATCCGGTCGGCCACGAAGAGGGCCGAGGCGATGTCGTGGGTGACGACGACGGAGGTCGTCGCGAGGCGCGAGTTCAGGTCGACGATGAGGCGGTTGATCGTCATCGCCGTCACGGGATCGAGCCCGGTGGTCGGCTCGTCGTACAGCAGGACCTCGGGCTTCAGCGCGATCGTCCGGGCGAGGGAGACGCGCTTTCGCATCCCGCCCGAGAGGGAGGAGGGGAGGAGCGGCAGGACGTCGGGGCCGAGGTCCACGAAGCCGAGGACCTCGGTGACCCGCGCGGCGATCTCCTCGCCGGTCATCTTCGTGTGCTCGAAGAGGGAGAACGCGACGTTCTCGAAGACCGTCATCGAGTCGAAGAGCGCCCCCATCTGGAACAGCATTCCGACCTTCCGGCGGACCGGCCCGAGCTCCTCCTCGGCGAGCCCCGAGACCGGGAGCCCTTCCACGAAGACCTCCCCGGAATCCGGGTGGGTGAGGCCGTTCATGTGCCGGAGCGTGACCGACTTGCCGCTGCCCGACCCGCCGAGGATGACGAGGACCTCGCCTCGCACGACCGTCAGGTCGACGGCGTCGAGGACGACCTTCTCTCCGAAGGCCTTCGAGACGGCGCGGAGCTCGACGACGGGATCGCTCATCCGATCGGCAGGGCGATGAAGAGCTTGGAGAGGAAGAAGTCGGTGATCAGGATCGTGATCGAGGCGACCACGACGGCCACGGTCGTGGCGCGGCCGACGCCGTCGGCGCCGCCGGTGGCTGAGAGGCCGTTGTAGCAGCCGATGAGGGCGATCTCGAGGCCGAAGAACGGCGTCTTGCAGAGGCCGTGCATCAGGTCGTTGAACGAGAGGGCCTGGAGCGTCGTCGAGAGATAGAAGCTCGCCCCGATCCTCAGCTCGAAGACCGCGATGACGAGCCCGCCGAGCATCCCGTGGAAGATCGCGATGAGCGTCAGGACCGGGAGCATGACCGTGAGCGCGACGACGCGCGGGAGGACGAGCTTGCGGATCGGGGAGGAGCCGAGGGCGCGGAGGGCGTCGACCTGCTCCGTGACGGCCATCGTCCCGAGCTCGGCCGTGATTCCGGCCCCGCAGCGGGCCGCGAGCATGAGGGCCGTGAGGACGGGGCCGAGCTCGCGGGCGAGCGAGAGGATGACCGCGCGGCCGACGAAGAGCTTCCCGCCGAACTCGGCGAGCGAGTGGGCCGTCTGGAGGGCGAGGACCATCCCGGTGAAGAGGCAGGTCAGGTTCGCGACCGAGATCGACTGGACGCCGAGGGCGTCCATCTGCCGGAGGATCTCGCCTCCCTCCCACCGCTTCCGCCCCTCGCGGACGATCGACCACGCGAGGAGGCCGAGGCCCCCGAGGTGGGAGACGACCTTCCGGAACCAGCGGCGGAGCCGCGGGAGGGTCCAGAAGGGAGACCGCCGGGTCTCGGTCGCGGACGGGTCGGACACGCGGGCGATTGTACGGGCGGCCGGGTAGACTCCTGCCGCGATGCAGCTCCTCTACACGGCGTGGGTCTGGCTCTTCGGGCTGGTCGTGACACCGGTCTTCGGCACGCTCGCCATCCTCACGTCCTGGGTTCCGCCCCGAGGGAGCACCTACCAGTACTGGGCCCGGTGGTGGTCCCGGACGTTCCTCGCCGGGGCGGGGATCGACGTCAGGGTGGAGACGTCCGCAGCGGCGCGCGCCGTTCCCGAGGCGATCTTCATGGCGAACCACACCTCGGCGGCCGACATCGTCGTCCTCTTCGTCGCGCTCGCGAGGGACGTCCGCTTCGTGGCGAAGAAGCAGCTCTTCTGGATCCCCTTCCTCGGATGGTCGATGTGGCTCGCCGGCTTCATCCCCGTCGACCGGGAGAACAAGGAGAAGGCGCGCGAGGCGTTCGACCAGATCGGGAAGCGCCTGAAGAAGGGGGCTTCGATCCTCGTCTTCCCCGAGGGAACCCGCTCGCGGAACGGGAAGCTCGGCGCGTTCAAGAAGGCGGGGTTCCTCCTCGCGATGCGGACGGGGCTCCCCATCGTCCCGGTCGGCATCTCCGGCGCCCGCGCCGTCCTCGGCGCCGACGGCCTCCTCGTCCGTCGGGGCCGCATCGAGGTGAGGGTCGGCGACCCGATCCCCTCGGACGGCTACACGTTCGCGCGGCGCACGGAGTACGTCGAGAGGGTGCGGGCCGAGATCCTCCGGCTCGGCGATTCGGCAGAGTAAGATCCGCCCGCCGCGCGGCGCCGGGCGACGGGCCGCGAGCGCCTGCCACGCGCGCCGGCGACCACGATCGGAGGTATCCCGTGTCGAACCTGAACGAGGACGCCGTCCTCGAAGCGCTCCGGAAGGTCAAGTACCCCGGCTTCTCCCGGGACATCGTCTCCTTCGGCTTCGTGAAGGACGTCGCCGTCGGCGGAGGGAACGTCTCGTTCCGCCTCTCGATGACGACCGCCTCGGCGGAAATCGCGGAGCAGATCCGGGCCGAAGCCGACGCGGCGCTCCGGGCGCTCCCGGGCGTCACGGCGGTGACGATCAAGGTGGAGACGGGGCAGGCGCCGGTGAACCTCGCGGGAGCGCAGGGGGCGCGCCCCGACGTCCTCCCCGGGACGCGCTTCACGGTGGCCGTCGCGTCGGGGAAGGGGGGCGTCGGCAAGTCGACCGTCGCCGCGAACCTCGCCCTCGCGCTCCGGCAGCTCGGCTACACCGTCGGCCTCCTCGACTGCGACATGTACGGCCCGTCGCAGCAGATGATGATGGGGATCGACGAGAAGCCGTTCCTGAACGACGAGGAGAAGATCGTCCCGATCGAGCGGTATGGCGTCCGCGTCATGTCGCTCGGCTTCCTGATGGACGTCGACACGCCGGTCATCTGGCGCGGGCCGATGATCTACAAGGCGATCGAGCAGTTCCTCGGCGACGTGGCCTGGGGGAAGCAGGACTTCCTGATCGTCGACCTCCCGCCCGGAACGGGCGACGCGCAGCTGACGCTGACGCAGAAGGTCGCCCTCTCGGGCGCCGTCATCGTCTCGACCCCGCAGGACGTCGCCCTCATCGACGCCCGCAAGGGGCTCGCGATGTTCCAGAAGGTGAACGTCCCCGTCCTCGGCCTGATCGAGAACATGAGCGGCTTCGAGTGCCCGAAGTGCGGCCACGTCGAGCCGATCTTCAAGACGGGCGGCGGCGAGCGGACGGCCCGGGAGCTGAACGTCCCGTTCCTCGGCCGCGTCCCGCTCGACCCGCGCGTCGCCCTCTCCGGCGACGCCGGCATGCCGATCGTCGCCGCCGAGCCCGATTCCGCCTCGACGAAGGCCTTCCTCGAGCTCGGCTCCGCAGTCGCCAAGGCCGTCGGGGCGTAACAGAACCCCGGGGCACCGGGGCACCGGGGCACGAGAGAGGGGAGCCTCACCCCGGGGGTGGGTCCCACGGCCTCGGGCTCGCTCGGCCGACCCGCTTTCGCCCCCGCTGCGGCCGGGCGGGGGGCCCGCGCGAACTCGCTTCGCTCAGACACGCGCGCGGTCCTGATCCCCGCCCGGTCCTCGCGAGGGCGAGCGGGTCCCCGGCCGTGCTCGAGTCGGCTCGCGGGACCCACCCCCGGGACTCGGCCCACCGGAGCCCTCACAAATAGGGGTCAGGTCTACCCTCTACACTCTACGCGCCGACTGCGATCGGGGAGGAAGGCGATGTCGTCGTGCCGAAGTCACGAATGGGGTCAGGTCTACCTTCTACACTCTACGGGTGGCGTGCGGGCTCGCGGCGCAGCGGTCGGCGTCGTCGAAATCGACGAGCCGATCGGAAGGGCCGGCGTGCCGTCCAAGGCCTGGCTGGCTGATGTGCCTCTCGGACGCGACAATGCGGGGACTGATGACCAGAACGGATGGACGTATCGGACGGGCACTGGCCCTGCTGGCCTTCCTCGCCCTCGCCGCGCTTGGCCACCACAGGTGGGGCACTGTCGACGCGATCCAGCGACTCGCGGTCACGAACGCCGTGCTGACGAGGGGAAGCGTGGTCACGCCCGAGTACGGGCCAGTGAAGTACGGGCCTCTTCAGCCTTTCCTGATGCTGCCCACGTACGCGCTCGGCTACGGCGTCGGCGAGCTGACTCGGGCACCGGAGCCCGGTCGCGTGGGCTACCGAGTCACTGCTTTCCTGTTCACTCCCGTGCTCGTCAGCCTGCTGGTCTACCTCTGGTACGGCTTCGCGCGACGCTGGGGCCAGGATCGGGCGCGCGCGGCGGTCGGAGCCTGGACGCTTCTCTGGTGCACACTGGTGCTTCCGTATTCACGCCTCCTCTTCTCGGAAGGGCTGTCAGCCACCATGCTTCTCGCGGGCGTCGCCTGCCTGTTCGTCCCGCGAGACGAAGATCGGCATCCTGTCGGAT
>JADHEF010000157.1_pt1 | contig 82321 bp, 37 predicted proteins | sample 8952391 | NCBI WGS metagenome assembly JADHEF01 (sample SAMN16124439, study PRJNA663245) | bioreactor sludge metagenome | isolation source: sludge (nitrite) | place: India:Bengaluru | collected 2019-02-28
ATTTAAACGGAGTTTTCTATTCTCTTCCTCAAGCGCAGTAGCTTTTTCCTCAAGCGCAGTAGCTTTTTCCTCAAGCGCAGTAGCTTTTTCCTCAAGCGCAGTAGCTTTTTCCTCAAGCACAGTAGCTTTTTCCTCAAGCGCTAAATACCTTTTGCTTTCGTAAGGTCTAACAATCTCATACTTATTTTCGACCAGCTCTGGGTTTAGGCATTTAGAATTGGGTTCACAACAATCCAACAAATCTAGACCTCTCCTCCGTAACGATGCTGCTTTAGAACGCGTATCAGGATCAGGCGAATAAGTCTTATCCTGGTGGAGTTCTAACACTTTTGTTGCATAAGAAGTCCTCTGGCTGGCCTCAGCAGCCGTGTAATCCAAACCAAAAATAAAAGTGCCTGCGCCTACCGAAGCCTTAATAATAGTAGGTAAATTTTTGGTATCGATCAAATAATTGTAAGATCTGATAGTCACTCTTGAAGCATTTGCAATAACCTTTTTACCAAAACCAGATCCGGTCTCGCCAACAACATTACCGACACCATTCATTAAAGATAAGCCATTATTAAAGTCTTCCAACTTAAGCAACCAAGTAGGCTTTATGGTTTTTAAATCTTCCGGCACAGGTGTTACATACATACATCTTGCAAAATAAAGTATGTTAAATATTATTCATGCGTTATACATAAGGACAAGAAAACACATAGTAGCCGCAAGATGTGTACCGGCTGTCACAGCCAGAAGCATAAAAGAAACGCTAAACGTAAGTCCGCAATTATAAGAATAGACTCTAAATGATTCCTCGGCATTATGGGCCTCAACCACCAATTTTCTAAATTTTTCAGCCCTTACTCTATTTTCGCGAATTCTATCCATATCGACAAAGCTTTTTAAATAATTACTAAATGTTACGCTTTTTAAAACAACAAAAAAAAATAAAAAAATACTAGCAACAGTATAAGAAAAGAGTGCAGAATAAAAAGTAACTGAATTTGGTAATCAAGAACCGTGATGCAGAGAATATAAAACATATCTTACAAATATATTAAAAGTTGCAGTCGAGTAAACGAAAGCTGCTCTATTTCAGATAGAATAATTTAACCAATCAGCGAAGCCTTTAAGAGTAAATTTTCTATCCTTAAAATATTGAATAATCTTAAGCATAATTATCCTTTTAAAGATGTAACAAAATTAACGCTAATGATACCCCTTATTCTATAGAAAATAATTAGTATGGCTAGACCTATTGCAGCTTCGGCTCCAGCTAAAGTTAACGTATATAAAATGAAAACCTGACCAAACATATCTTCTAACAAAACAGAAAATATAGCAAAATTAAAATTAACAGCTAGTAACATTAGCTCTATAGAAACTAATATTATAATAATATTTTTCCTAGTAATAAATATTCCTAAAATTCCAAGAAAGAACATGACAAAGGAAAAAAATAATAAAAAAAAAATACTAAAGCTTGTCATTATTTTTCAAATACATTTTTGAAAGTATAAGCCTGTAAGGCTGGAACTATAACAGCTAAACTAAAGAAATAGAAAAAGTAAAGAATAGTAAGTATTTGACCTAACATTAGATAAGGATCTTCGATAGGTTTAAAACCAATCCAACCCAATAAAACACAAACAGAAAGGAATGATCAGAATAATACTGTTTTAGAAATTTCGAAAAATGAACCCTTAAAAACATTATTAGTTATAAAAGGTAATAGAAACAAGACTATTAAAGCTAAACCTAAAGTAATAACACCACCAAGTTTATTAGGAATTGACCTTAATATAGCATAAAACGGTAAAAAATATCATTCCGGTACAATATGAGTAGGTGTAACTAGAGGATTAGCCGGAACATTATTGATTGGATCAATAATACTGTCGGGTTTGAAAAAAACAGCGTAACAAAAAACAATTAAAAAGAAGATAATCCCTAGTAAATCTTTAAAGATAAAATAAGGGTGGAATGGGACTTTATTAGCAACGGATAACGCTATATTTAATGGATTACTAGAGCCGCTTTCATGTAAAACAGCAACGTGGATTAAAGACAATAAAGCAATAACAAAGGGTAATAAATAATGTAAACTGAAAAAACGGTTTAATGTAGCATTATCAACAGAAAAGCCACCCCATAATCATATAACTATATATTCCCCAACGACAGGAATCGCAGAAAAAAGGCTTGTTATAACAGTAGCTGCTCAAAAACTCATCTGGCCTCAAGGTAGAACATAACCTAAAAAAGCTGTAAGTATCATAACTATTAAAATAGTTACACCAAGATTTCAAAGAAGTTCGCGGGGGGTAATATAAGAATTATAATATAATCCCCTAAAAACGTGTATATAAACACATATAAAAAAAAATGAAGCGCCATTAGCATGGATGTATCTTATTAATCAACCATAATTAACATCTCTCATGATGTACTGAACACTAGAAAAAGCACTTTCTATACTAGGGACATAAAACATCGCTAAAAATATACCTGTAACAATTTGAATACCAAGACAGAAAGCGGCTAGAGCCCCAAAGTTTCATAAATAACTTATATTTGGAGGAGCCGGATAATCTATTAAAAAACTATTTACTGTATTTAATAAGGGATATTTTTTTATAAAACGCATAATTAAAATAAATTAAAAAAAATTAATATGATGGTAGGGACAGGATTCGAACCTGTGAAGCATTTAGCAAAAGGTTTACAGCCTTTTCCCTTTAACCGAACTTGGATACCCTAACATAATGAATTAAAACTATATAAATAAAATTAAAAAAGCCATAACTAGAGCTAATAATCCTATAGCTTCAGTTAAAGCGAAACCAATTAAAGCATAACTAAATAATTCTTTTTGTAAATTTGGGTTTCTAGAAAAAGCTAGAATTAAGCAACCAAAAACTATACCAACACCAGCACCTGCTCCAATTAAACCTGAAGTAGCTAAACCAGAACCTATCATCTTAGAACTTTGTAAAATAATTTCTAAATTTTTCATTTTTGTTTTTTTTAAATAAAAAAAACATGGTTATATGCTGATAAATACCACTAAATAACAAAATGTATATTATCCAATTAAAAAAAAAATCTAATACTAAAACCAACAATAATAGTTATAATATACTATTAAAAAAAAACAAATGTAGCTTACCTATCGGATCATACAACCAAAGTAAAATGACGGTCACTTTAGACCTAGAATCCTATATACTCGCTATAACAAAAGGCTGTTTAATATCCGAAAAATTTAAAAAGATTTTTACTAAAACAACCTTAAATATCAGCAATAAAAAAAACATAAAAATTATTTTTTAGTATGACAGTCCCGATTCGTAAAATTTTAAAAAAAAAAAATACTCTATACAGCAATACAATAAAAACAGGAAATGTTTTATACGTAAAATACCTCCTACTAAAAGAAGACGAAATAAAAATCTCATCTTTTATAGGGCTTTGCGTTTTAAAAAAAAAAAAATCAAACACCTTAGTACTAAAAAACAGCATCAAAAAAGAAAACATTAAATTAGTTATAAATGCACATTCACCACTGATCACAAGCATTAAAGTTATAAAGAAGTACAAAAAAAAGTTTAGACTCTCTAAACTTTACTATAAATAGTAAAAATAATAAAAAAAAAATGACCGTTATTGGAATCGAACCAATACTCCTTATGGAAATAGGTTTTAAGCCCATCGCGTCTACCAATTCCGCCAAACGGTACAGAGGGTGAATAATGGGAATCGAACCCATATTTACAACTTCACAAATTGTCACTTTACCGATTAAGTTATATCCACCTGATTCTTTATAAAAGTAAAAAATTAGACCAAAATAAAAGCTAGTGTTTTTAAAAACCCCAAATCTTTAACTATTAGACTTTTTTTTACTACAATTTTATTAAAAATACCCCAATATAAAACATTTTTAAAAACATTAACAAGAATTAATAAAGGCATCTTTCATCTAAATAAAATAACCTTAGATGAGAGACGTAATTTAGGTCGAAAAAGAAAATTAAACTTTTTTTTTGAAGTAAGGGCTTTTAACACAAATACTATGCTATCAAGCAAAAATTTTTTTTTAAAAAAAGAAAAATAATCTTTAAAAAATGAATTAACGTATGTTTTTGGGATAAACTTATTCAAATGAAATTTAACTGAATTAAAAATAAATCTAGAAGAAATAATATAACGAGAATAAAAAAGGGTTTTAGCTATAATTAAATAGAAAAAGAACAAAGATTTTAAACTCTTTGAATTACCCGGGATTGGGTAAAAAACATTTGACGGGTTATCAATCGAATCAACCAATGCAATAGAAGGTACATTTATAATAAAACACTCATTTATTACATAATGATTATTTTGAACATTGGGAACAAAAATACCGTGAGGAAACCTAGAAGGTTTTACTATAGACACATATTTATAATTAGACAACACCCCTTTACACCATTTAGAATTCAAAAAAGACACTTCTGAAAACAAGCCATTTAATCGGCATAATTCAACACTTCTATTAAATAAAGAAAAATTTTCATTTACTACTCACAGATGCCCTTTATTTACGAACAACTCAGACAAAAATCCGATAAATTTTTTGGATAAAAGGTATGTATAATTTATATTAAATATATTTGTATTTTTGTATTTACCTATTAAAAAAAAATTTGTACGGGGATTTCAATTTGCAATATGGTAACCTAAAAAAAGGTCAGATGCTATTAGCTGATTTACTGTTAAGTATACACGATTAAACATACATGAAAAAAATTATATATAAAAATAAAAACTAAAATTATAAATAAGTTTAAAAAGAAGGTTTGGGTTAAAAAAAAATAAAATATTTACTAGCGTAATAATTGAAATCACTAAAGAATTTAAAAACGGGATATCGGCCAAAAAAATTCAACCTGAATTCCTATTAAAATACATTAGTTTGACTAATCTTATATAATAAAATACACTTATGGTGCTAAAAACAACAAAAAGAATTGTTAGCCAATACATTTTATACTTTAAAGAAAATAAAAATAAAAAAAATTTACTATAAAAACCAAGTAATGGAGGTATACCCGCAATCGAAAAAAGTAATATAAAAATACTAAATGAGATAAAAGGGTTAATTTCGAGCAAATTAGAAAACATATTTATTCTTTTAATAAGAAGACCAGTAGAGCGGTCCCTTAAAGATAAAAAACAAAAAAATAAACCAAACATAATAAAAACATACGAAATAAGATAAAATAAAGTTACGTATATTCCAGAAACGTCACCTAAAGATAAACCAAGTAATAAATACCCTGTGTTAGTTATCATGCTATAAGTAAGCATTCTTTTTAATTTAACTTGGTAGATAGCTGCTATAGAACCTAATATAATTGAAAACAATGCTGTCAAGATTAATAAAACTTGTGAAAATAAAAAAACTTCAAAAAAAACAAAATAATATAATTTAAAAATAACGAAAATAAGAGATATTTTTGGCAAAGTTGACAAATATGCTGTGATAAACAAAGGTGAGCCTTCATAAACATCCGGCATCCACATATGAAAAGGTACCGAACCCATTTTGAAAAGAAAACCAACAGTTAAAAGTAGGAAACCTATAACGAAGCCACTAAAAACCATAAAATTTGAATCAAGAATAGTACCTGTTATTTTTATTTCTGATAAAAATAACATTAAATCGGTATAAGAAAGCAAACCAGTAAAGCCGTATATAAGTGAAACTCCAAATAGTATTATACCAGATGAAAAACACCCTAGAATAAAATACTTTAGCCCACTTTCTGTAGAAAACGAAGAAGTTTGTTTAGACGCAACTAATATATAAAAGGTTAAACTTTGTAATTCAATTATAAAAAATAAACTGACTAAATCATTTGAATTTAAGATTAATATGCTACTAAAAAGAGAAATAAATAAAATTAAAATAAATTCAAAATCGTAGGATTTAAATTGTATTATATACTGTTTTATAGCAAAAATAAAAATAAGAAAACCTAATAAAATTATATTTTTAAAGAAAACAATAGCAACGTCATTATAATAAAAACCTGCAAATAAATAATAAGAGTCAGTAGTATTATTATTTAAAATAATAATAAGAAGTATAAGTGTAAATGGAAGTAAATTTACAAATATTTGACTAACATTTAAGTAATAAGCAGAACGATAATTTTTTTTGTTAGATAACATAACAAAAAAAATTAAAAATGTAATTACACAAAGAATAAAATACATTTCAAAATGAAAAAAGTTTAAATCGTTAAAGAAAAGCCCATAACCAGCTGTTAAATCATATTTAAATAATTTTTTATCAAAAATTGAAATAACGGAATTGAAAATAATCATGATTTATTTTAAGCTTAAATACACATAAAGTGGAGCCTCAATTAGTGAAATAATATAGGATCCCTTCAAACCAAATAATATAGTGATAAAACAAAAAATAAAACCAACAATAAATTCTTTTTTAGAAAAATCAGAGAATCTTGAATAATAATGAACGGTTAATTTGTTAAAAATTATTCTGTTATACAACCAAATTGAATAAATAGCTGTCAAAATAATACTAAACGTAGCAATTAAAGCTGCGAAATGATTGTTCTCAAATAAACCTACCAATATTAAAAACTCACCAATAAAACTACTAGTTCCTGGAAAACTGATGTTCGAAAGTATTAATATAAACAAGCATAGACTAAAAATAGGCATAGTAGAAACTAAACCGCTATAATATCTTAAAATTCGGGTTTTATACCTATCATAAATACAACCTATGCAAAAAAACAAACCGCTTGATACAATACCATGGCTAAGCATTAAAAAAACACTACCGCCTATACCTTGAATATTTGAAGTAAATAAGCCTAAAATAACAAAACTCATATGACTAACTGAAGCGTACGCAATTACCTTTTTCAGATCAACCTGCCTAATAGTGCTACAACAAGTGTATATTATACCTAATAAACATAGAGTATAAACAAATGGTAGGAAAAAATATGTAGCGTCGCAAAATATTGGAATCACAAATCTCAAAAGCCCGTATGTGCCCAATTTTAATAAAACACCAGCTAAAATAACCGAACCTACAGTAGGTGCTTCAACGTGAGCCTCCGGTAGTCAAATATGGAAAGGAAACAAGGGGACCTTAACACAAAAAGCGAAGAAAAACGAAGCCCAAAGTACGAGTTGTCTGTAGAAACTAAAATTAGTGTTATATAAAATTCTGATGTCAGTAGTTTGAATATGTGAGTATATTACTAAAATTCCGAGAAGCATTAATAATGACCCTAATAAGGTATAAAAAAATAATTGATAAACTGCATGTATTTTTCTTTGTCGTGATCCTCAAACCCCTATTAGGATAAACATAGGGATAAGTATACTTTCAAAAAAAATATAAAAAAAAACTAAGTCCAAAACACAAAAAATATTAAATAAAATAAAAGTTATAAAAATAAGACAAATAATAAAACTAACATATTTATATTTTATGCTATTTCAACTTATTAATATACATATTGGGGTTAAAAAAAAGGTTAGTAATAGAAAAAGTAAAGAAATATTGTCGATTCCTATAATATAATGAAAATTAAAAAGGAACAGTCACTGTTTATGAAATTGAAAGTTGTAAATATCAAAATCAGATAGGATATTAAAATTATCTGATAAAATCCAAAAAAAAAGTATTAGTGTAAACTGAAAAAAAGAAAAAAACAAAGAGATTTTTTTTACTAATCTTACCTTTTCCGAAGAACCATGAGCGCTAAAAGAAATAATCAGCAGCGCGGCTAACCATAAACCGAAAGAAATAAATAATACGTAATATAATAAAAATCCCATCGTTAAACACTTACTTAAAAAAGCTATCTACGCCAGAACCTCAGCAATAAATAGATAAAAATAGGAAAATCCAAACAACATCGACAAAATGTCAATACCATATAGCCGCTTCATAACCAAAATGATGATTATAAATAAAATGCAAATCAATTAAACGGAAAAAACATACTATTAAAAATAAAGTACCTATTATAACATGTAAACCATGTAGACCGGTTGTCATATAAAAAGTTGATCCGTAAACCCCATCATATATATAAAAACTAGCTTTATAATACTCGTAACCTTGTCATACAGTAAATTCTAAACCTAAAAATATAGTTAAAAATAGCGCAAAAGCACAAATCACATAATTATCTAAAAGAGAGGATTTAAGCTCTTCGTTACCCGTATTAGAAAAAAAAAATTTTTGTCATGATTTATCTCTAATAACATGATGGCTTCAGGTAACTGTTAAACCAGAAAGTAGTAAAATTAAAGTGTTTAATAACGGGATTTTTAAAGGATTTAAAACATTGATACCAAGAGGTGGTCAAACAGAACCTAAAACAACACTTGGTGATAAACTAGCATGAAAAAAAGCTCAAAAAAAAGAAAAAAAAAACATAACCTCAGATATTATAAATAATATTACACCAAGCCTTAAGCCTTGTTGGACTTTTTTTGTGTGATAACCACTAAAAGTACTTTCACGGATCACGTCTCTTCACCATACAAACATCATAAGTAAAATTAAAAAAAAACCAGCTAACGACAACAAATTACCGTAAAAATAATTGTGCATGTGCATAACCATACCAAAAGTAAACATTAAAGCCGCTATAGAAGAATAAAGAGGTCACGGACTTCTTGTAACAATATGGAAACTGTGTTTTTGATTACCGGCAAAATGAACCCTACAATTATGATATCATCATTTATTATTCAAATCAATTAGTCTTATGTCGTTATTATACACATTGTTAAATTTATTTAAAAAAAAATCGTAATTTAGCTTCATATGGAAAATATTTTTTATACATTATTACACCCAATACAAACTTATCAATGTAGAGGGGTCTAGAATACAAAAAAGTTAAAATATAAATATTAAAAATTTACGCATAGCGGAATTTTAAATTTTAAAATTAAGAAACTGTATATATATTGCATTAGCCGCCACTTTAACTTACCAATAACAATAGGCTTTTATAGACCCTTAGTAAGACTATAACAAGAGATATACTTATAAATTTCTTTACATTTTTATCTAAAAAAAATTATAATCTTTCGTTTTAAACTTAGAATAACATAAAGACATAATTTTAGAATTACGAGTTATCGAATCAGAAATATAATAATTATTATTAACTGAAAAATAATTAAAAAAATGATAGAACGACTGTCCATAAAAACTAAAAAAATTAAATATTGAAGATCTTTTATACAATATAAATGGTGTGGATTCCGAAAGAAATGAAACTAAGTCAAAAGAATTGCTAACTTTAAAATAAGAAAAGCCTAAATTATCGATTAATGCATTTAGAATTTTCCAATCATCCCTAGAATTACCCGGATTAAAAAGGATTTTTTTAGTTTTTTGAACAACACCCAACGAATTAGAATAAAAAGTATTCTTTTCTATAAAAGAAGTGCTAGGGAGTATCAAATCTGAAACTATTGCATTTATATCTCCATGGTGCCCTTGATAAATTTGAAAAGCAGAGGGATTTGATAAATCCACTTTATCAAAATTTAAAATAAAATTTATAGGAAAACTTAAAAGATTGCCGTTTTGCGAATGAATAGATGATAAGTTAAATTCTTTGAGTGCGAAGTAGGAAGAATCATTAGATACAATGTTCAGGCCATTCCAATCATTAGAAAATACACCAGTAAAACGAAATAAGGGCATAAATAAATCACCCTTGAGCAAAGAAGAAGAATCACCTATAAAAAACATCGGTTTATTAGAAAACTTTTTTGAAACCTTAGTACTTAATCAATGAGTCCCTTCTAAAATCTGTAACAAAATCTTAGAAGAATTAGAAACATGTTTAACAAAATAATTAAAATTAGAGTAAAAACCCATAACAAAAATAGGTAACATTTTTTTACTCACCAACTGTTTAAGTTTAGAATTAATAAGAGGTAATTCAATTCTTAAGTTAGTATCAAATAACATACAAAAATCAGATTCATTTAACCTGTTTAGAGATGTATTAAACGAATAAAACTGAGTAAAATCATTATAAATAGAATTTTTTGTATTTGATAAAAAAAAATTAGAGCCGTTTAATAACAAAAAACGTTTAAATATATATATGGTCTCCAAATCCAAATGATCCCCCATATAACCCTGCAATGGGATAATAGAAGATTTATTACTAGAGACGACAAAACTATAAAGAAACTTTTTTATAAATAACATAGCCTTTTTTCAACCAATCTTTAAAAAAGTACCGCCAACCTTCAACATAGGATCGTATAAACGCTGGCGCCTAAAAGAATCATACGAGAAACGTATTTTATCCGTAATTCAATCCTCATTCAAGCCATAGTTTACCCTAGGAAGTATGCGCATAATTTTAGTACCCCTAACGTCGACTCTAATATTGCTATGAAGCGAATCTAAAATATCTATTGAATTATAACTTTTTAACTCTCAAGGTCTTGAAGTAAACGCAAATGGTTTCGAAGTTAATGCGCCAACAGGACATAAGTCAATAACATTACCTGATAATTCGCTTCGCATTAAATTTTCTATATAAAAACCTATCTCCATTTTAGAACCCCTACCGGTGATACCTAAAATATTAATACCCGCCACCTCGTTACTAAATCTAACACAACGCGTACAATGTATACACCGATTCATAATAGTTTTTATAAGCGGACCACACTCTTTATCCTCTACTGCTCGCTTAAATTCATAAAACCTACCACGATCACTTCCAAAAACTATAGACTGGTCTTGCAAATCGCATTCACCACCTTGATCGCAAATTGGACAATCCAAGGGATGGTTAGCTAATAAAAACTCAAGTACAGATTCCCTAGCTTTTTTAACTTTCAAAGTATTTGTGTAAATACTCATTGAATTAGAAACATTAATCGCACATGAAGCTAATGGTTTAATTTGCTTTAAATCCTCTACTAAACACATACGACAATTACCCGCAATAGACAGTTTTTCGTGAAAACAAAATCTAGGAATATCAATCTTATTTTTTAAGCAAGCTTGTATAAGTGTTAACTTATTATTTATTGTATATTGAAAATCATTTACTTTAAAGGATATATTTTTCATTAGGTATTTTGTTTTTTAGTATTGAATGATAAAAATATTACTAAACTCAACAAACAGGCAAATAAACCAAAATTGAAAAATGCATTAAAATCAGGAAAAAATACAGAAAACACTAATTTTATAAAAAACATTAAACCTAATAAAACAATAAAAATGTAATTATATAAAAACCCTGTCTGCAGCGAGCTAAGAAAAATAGAGAATTTATTAATCAATCTAACGAAACTTAAAGGGCCGAAAAACTCAATTAAGCCCCTGTCAATTACCTTAAATGTAAGAAGATAAAAGGCTCTTAGTAAATTAAATACAAAAATATTATTATATAGAAGGTCAAAATACCACTTTTTAGCTAAAAAGAAATAAGAATAACGGAAAAATCTATTTTTAATAATAAAAAAAGTATAATCATATACTATAAAATAAACAAGTAAAGAAAAGATAAGACCGGCTACACTAAAAACTAATGGAATTAATTTATAATAATAATCTAAGAACTCAGCATATAAAATATCAGAATTAACATAAAGATTAAAAATCGAATTTGCCCAAAAATCAGTACCTAACCCTATAAAGAGATCCTTAAAAATAAAACCTATGAAAATGCTTAAAAAACCCAAAAAACTTAACACATAAAAAATAAATGAAGAAGATTCATGGGAAGAACTGACAGCTCTAACATATGAATTAGTTTTTGCGAAAAAAACAAGATATATTAACCTAATAGAATAAAAAGAAGTTATAAAAGCAGCAAACACACCTAATCAATAAACAAAAAAACTGTTGATTGAAAATTTAGAAAATGCTATCTCTAAAACTACTTCCTTGGAATAGAAACCAGTCAAAAACGGAAATCCGGTTAAAGATAAAGAACCTACCAAAATAGCTATATATGTTAAAGGCATTAATTTTACCAAACCGCCCATTTTACGCATATCCTGTTCATCCAAAAGTGCATGAATAACTGAACCTGCACCGAGAAAAAGCAAGGCTTTAAAGAAGCCGTGATTAAAAAGATGGAATAAACCTACAGAATAGTTAGACATACCACAAGCAAAAAACATATACCCTAACTGACTACATGTTGAGTAAGCTATAACCTTTTTTATATCATACTGAACTAAACCAACAGTACCTGCAAATAAGGCTGTTAAACCACCTATTAATGATACCAAAAATAAACCAGAAAAGCTGTACTCCAATATGGGGGAGGATCTTATGAGAACAAAAACCCCCGCAGTAACCATAGTTGCCGCATGGATTAGAGCTGAAACTGGTGTTGGCCCTTCCATTGCGTCAGGCAACCAAGTATGAAGGCCTAACTGGGCTGACTTACCAATTGCACCTAAAAATAAAAAAATAACAATTAAATCAACCCTGTTTAATTTAAAACCTAAAAAAGATATATCTGGCTGAGTATTAAGGAACTGGATTAAATTGAAAACAACACCAAAATCAAAACTTTTGAAAAAGAAAAACATTATTAAAAGGGAAAAATAAATACCGAAATCGCCAAATCTATTAACTATAATAGCTTTCATAGCTGATTTATTTGCTTGTACCCGCGTATATCAAAAATTTATCAAAAGATAAGAAGATAAACCCACACCCTCTCAACCAAGAAATAGCTGTACAAAATTACCCGATGTTACCAACATCAGCATAAAAAATGTAAATAAAGAAAGATAACCTAAAAAACGTATTATATGAGGATCACCAGCCATATAATCAATTGAGTATAGATGAACTAATAAAGAAACAAACACAACAAGTAAAAGCATAACAGAAGTAATACTATCAAATAAAAAAAGCCAGTTTAGTTTTAATAAACCTAAGTGAAACCAAGCCCCAAGATCTATATAACAAACTGATTTATTAAATCCCACCTCATAAAAAACTCAAAAGGAAGAAATTGCTGATAGAAACATATTAGTTATTAAAATAAATAAAACCCGTTTTCCTAAAAACTTACCCAAAAGACAAGAAATAAAAAGATTTAATAAAGGGAATAATAAAGGTAATAAATACATTTTTTAATTTTTTAAAGAAACAGAATTTTTTAAATCCCGTAATGATTGCCTAAAAATGATCTGCCTTTTTATGTTTATATTTTGATTTAATACAAGTATAATTGAACCGATCATAGATATTAACAATATTAAACTAATAACTAAAAATATAAAAAATGTATAAGTATAAATTAATCAACCTAAAATTTCCGTATTAGTTATTTCAAAACTTAATGTTAAAAGATTAGCTGAAAAGTCATTTAACCTAACAAGACAAAAAAATGGCTCGTTATATATAATATTAACTCAAGTAGGTTCAGTAATTTGAAAACCGGAAGAAATAGGAACAATATAAATCCCATTGACTAATAGATTATTAGCAGTCAATGAAAGGGTTCCGGGAAAACTTAAAGCAAGCTTATGCACTGAATAAAGACCATTATTTAAAAACAAACTAAAAACTTCAACTATATTGAAGTTAAACGTAAAGGCAAAAAGTTGAAATAAAAAACAACTGCTTATTAATAAACCAGCTGGAATATATCTTCAAAAAACCTCGTCCAACTCTAAAATTTTTATATTTAACATCATAACGACAAAAAGGAACAAAACAGCTATAGCACCTACATAAACAATTAGGAATATAATTGCTATAAATTCAACACCTAATAATATCAGAACAAATGTAATATTACAAAAAACTAAAATTAAATATAAAATAGAATGGATAGGGTTTTTTGAGGCTATAACCATAAGACTGCAGAACAACGCTAAAAGACAAAAAATTATTAGTAAATAGTTTGTTAACATATTTAAAAATTTTAAACATAAGTCATATATAAATAAAGGTGGAATCGAACCGCCGCCTTAAATCCGTAGATTTAATACTCTACCACTAAGTTATTTAACAGTACAATTAATCTAAAACTGGGTAGGAATGGAATCGAACCACCGACCTATGGTTTTTCAGACCATCGCTCTACCACTGAGCTACCTATTTAAAATAATTTTTTTACTTATTTACAGATAAAAATTTTGTGTATAAATTGAAAGACACTGGTTTAGTTAAAGACAATTCGTCTGGATTTCTAATTAACATAGCGACTAAAAGTTTATAATCCGCTTCAATAAAAGGCGGTAAATTTATAATAACCTTTCGCCGCTTTAGCTGGGATTTGATAAAAAAATATAATTTTTTATAATATCTTTTATTAAAAGAAACAATCTCATTAAAATTTAGGTTGTAAGCTGAATAATTAATGACCTTATTGTTAACAAATACATTACCATGCTCTATAAATTTTTTTATAAAATATATAGACGGGAAAAGATTCAGCCTCATAAGGAAATTGTCAAGCCTGCCCTCAAGCATTAAAAATACAGCAAAAAGGTTAGCTTTTGACAATCTACGAGCTGAACTATAAACCTTAAAAAAGTCTGCCACTTTTCGAAAACCGAAAAACAAAGAAATTTTTTTATAATAGATATTCTTTAAAGCAAACAAAGACCATTTCTTTGTTTTCTTTTTAGGGGCAGCAACGTGGACAGAATAAAAAAAAACTTTCTGTTTCCGAAGATTTAATTTTTTTTTTATTACGAATTGGAGGTTATTTGTCCTCAAAAAAACTTTAGACTTATAAAACGTTAATCTTTTATTAATAAAAATAGTGGGAAACCGGAACAATTTAACCCGATTATAAATATTCGAATAAGTATAAGCATTATAAACTTTCGTATAAAATCTATTTAAAAAAGAAGGGCTAGTATAAAGTAAATTAAACTTTAACAAACCAGCAATCTTTGAACTTTTAAAAAGAACCACGCGCCTTCGCCTAAAAATTACACCCCCAGAAGATAACGGAACACTAAAATTTTTTTTTTTATTAAAAGAAAAAATACGAATATTCTTCCTAAAAAACTTAAATAAAAACAAAGTATAATTTAAGTTTTTTAGGAAACCTCTGCGAAAGTATTTAAATTTAGTTTTTATACGTAAACGGTTCTTTAAAACCATATCCCTATAATTTAGTAATATTAACCGTTTATTATAAGAAAACGATTTTTTACTTATTATCTGACCCCATAATTCATCCTGATATTTCTTATATAATTTATGCTTATAAAATTTAAACATCCAAAGAAATTTATTTTAAGTTATTTAGCCTTGAAAAAATGTTTTTTTCAACTTATATATCAAATAAAACATTGATTAAAAATTTTTACCATTTGAGTTCGGAATGATTTCAGGTAATTTTATTAAAAACACTTAAAAACTGACAAGATGAGATTTAAATTATAATTTTCCAAAAAACACCTATTTTTAAATTTATTGTAAAAAGTGACACGTATCCCGGTAATCCTAAAAGAGGTGGGCAGTCAAAATTTTACATAAATAAAGCAACTAACATTTTTTAGTTTATATTAAATTAAAATTTTTAAAATAAATATAAACGTAGTTATAAAAATAAATAGGATTAACTACATAAACTTCTATAGGCATAAAAGCGTGATTAACTCCACATAGTTCACTGCATTGACCATAAAAAGTACCTGTATTTTTTAAATATAAAGAGGTTTGATTTAATCTTCCGGGGACAGCATCAACCTTGACACCAAAAGAAGGAACAGCCCAGCTATGTAAAACATCAGAAGAGGTAATTAAAAGTCTAATATGCGTATTTTTTGGTAAAAAAAGAGGCATATCAGTTTTTAATAATCGTAAATCACCTAGATTTAGCTCAGCTTCATGTATCATATAACTATCAAACTTTATAGTTGTTTCTGGAATTACCATAGGTATATATAAATAACTTAATAAAGAACGGTCTTTTAAATAACCCATGTCCTTATACATCATTTCCATGGCTGCAAAACGATCAATAGAGTCATAATCAAATAACTTATTAGAATAAACGACAGAATAATCTGAATATTCATAACTCCAGTATCATTGATGACCTATTACCTTAACAGTTAACACAGGATCAATAATTTCATCCATAGCATAAAGTAAAGCAAACGACGGGACGGCAATAAATAAAAGTATAAAAGCCGGTAAAATAGTCCAAATTATTTCTATAGTTGTGCCATGATTTATATTGTACGTCCTATTAACAACATTAAAGGATAAATTTTCTTTATAAGTGTTTATTAATGTAGCAAACAAAGAGATATTTTTAGATTCCGGAAGATCGTTATTTAATGAACCATAATAAAATTTCCTATAAGTAGAAAGTAGAAGATAACCTACCACGAACAAAATAACAGCTAAAAAAAAAAGTATGTGGTCGTGAAGTTTTATAATACCATACGCAATAGGGGTTGTAGGATCTTGAAAACCAATCTTTCAAGAATTTGTATGGTCATTTAAGCATAACAAAGGATTGTAAAAAATAAAAAAAGTAGAAGAAGCAATTATAAAAAATACAAAAGACAACTTAAATTTAAAAAAAGAGGAATCAGAAACTGACTTTATAGAGGGAATAGTTAAGAAACGTTGGGTTATTAAGCTAATGTACGGTGAAAAAAAAGAGTGAGTAACTTTTATTAATTTAGGTGTGTTGTTATTATTAAAGGCTAAATATATTAAATAAAAAAACACTATGACACTTACTGAAGATATAATAGAACCAAATGAGGATAATATATTTCAGTAGTAATAGTTGTCCGGATAATCTGGAATTCTTCTAGGCATACCTGCTAAACCGACGAAATGCATTGGAAAAAATGTTAAATTTACACCAATAAACATTAACCAAAAATGAACATTACCATACATTTCGTTATAAGTATAGCCAGAAATTTTTCAAAACCAATAATAAAATCCTGCAAAAAAAGCAAAAACAGCACCCATAGATGGAACGTAATGAAAATGTGCAACAACGTAATAAGTATCGTGTAACATTATATCAAGTCCAGCATTAGATAAAACAATTCCAGTTAAACCACCAAGAGTAAACAATATTAAGAAGCCTATAACAAAAAGCAAAGGTGTTTTTCTTACTATTTGACCCCCCCATAATGTAGCAATCCAACTAAAAATTTTTATACCGGTTGGAACAGCAATCATCATAGTCGCAGCGGTAAAATAAGCCCTAGTATCAACATCTAACCCAACAGTATACATATGATGAGCTCAAACAATAAAACCCAGGACCGCGATAGATAACATAGCGTAAACCATACCTATATATCCAAAAATAGACTTATTAGAAAATGTTCCAATAATTTGGCTAACTATACCAAAAGCCGGTAAAATTAAAATGTAAACTTCTGGGTGGCCAAAAAATCAAAATAAATGTTGGTAAAGGATAGGATCACCACCGCCAGAGGGATCAAAAAAACTAGTATTAAAATTTCTATCGGTTAAAAGCATAGTAATAGCACCAGCTAGTACGGGTAAAGAGAATAATAATAAAAAGGCTGTAATTAATACAGACCAAACAAATAGTGGCAATTTATGCATAGACAATCCTGGTACCCTCATATTGAATATTGTAGTAATAAAATTTATAGCGCCAAGAAGAGACGATATACCTGCAAGATGCAGACTAAATATGGCTAAATCTACTGAACCACCAGAATGAGCTACAATTGAACTTAACGGCGGATAAACTGTTCACCCAGTACCAGCACCAAACTCAACAAGTGAAGAACATAATAACAAAAATAAAGAAGGGGGTAATAATCAGAAACTAATATTATTAAGTCGCGGGAAAGCCATGTCGGGAGCACCAATCATTAAAGGAACAAATCAATTTCCGAACCCACCTATCATAACCGGCATAACAAAAAAGAAAATCATTACAAAAGCATGAGCTGTAATAATAACATTATAAAGTTGGCTATTGCCACCTAATATCTGTGAGCCGGGGGCAGCTAACTCTAACCTTATAATCATAGAAAATATAGTACCTATAATACCAGAAAATCCACCAAATATCAAGTATAGTGTACCGATATCCTTGTGATTAGTTGAAAATAATCAACGATTATCAGTAAAAAAGCTTGTTAAATTATTTAATAATTTATTTATCATCATAAAGACTTTATAATTTATATCATTACTAATTAAAAAAAAATACGTATCCTAAAAAAAATTTTGTCCAGCAGCAGGTTCCCCTACCGCTACCTTGTTACGACTTCACCCCAGTCCTTAATCTAATTGTCGCGATTAGTGCTAAAAAAACGACAGCTTTAAAAAAAATTAAAAGAAATCAGAATCTAAGCCTATACCACTTCTAATCAAACCAATTCCCATGGCGTGACGGGCGGTGTGTACAAAGATTGAGAATATATTCACCGCAGCGTTCTATTCTGCGATTACTAGCGATTCCTACTTCATACTCTCGACTTGCAGAGAATAATCAGAACTAAGATTAATTTTTAATGGTTAGCTAAAACTCGCATTTTCGCTTCACATTGTAATTACCATTGTAGTACGTGTGTAGCCCAACCTATATAGGCCATAATGATTTGACTTCTTCTTCTTTCAATTAATTTTCAAATTAATATTGCTTTATTTTCTTTTAAACAAATAAAACTGAAGGTTACGTCCGTTAAATGAATTAACAAAACATTTCACAACACGAACTGCCGACAACCATGCAGCACCTGTACAAGTCAATATAAAATATTAAAAAAATATATTATATAAAAAAGCTAGTAATAGTAGGAAAAACCTATATCACAGCTAAGATAACTTGTATTCAAGGGTTGGTAAGATTCTTTGCGTTATATCAAATTAAACCACATACTCCACCGCTTATACAATCTTCCGTCAGTTTCTTTGAGTTTTAACCTTGCGGTCGTAGTACTCAGGTGGAATATTTACGCGTTAGCTTAATTACACTTTACAGTATAATCAATATTCATCGGTCAGGGCATAGACTACCAGGGTCTCTAATCCTGTTTGATCCCTATGCTTTTGTGCCTCAGTGTCAGTATTAAAATAGATAGCAGCCTTCGCCTATTGCATGTCCTTTAAATATCGAAAAATTTCACCTTTACACTTAATGTTCAGCTATCTTCTAGTAAACTCTAGCCTGTTAGTATTAAAAAGCCTTTAAACCTCAGGTTTAACCTTTACTTTGAAACTTAACAAGCCACCTACGCACCCTTTACACCCAGTCAATGCGAATAACACTTGCCCTCTCCGTATTACCGCGACTGCTGGCACGAAGTTAGTCAGGGCTTCTCCTTCAAGTACGATTGCATTATAATCCTTGACGAAACGAGTTTTACAGCAATTAAGCCTTCTGATCACCCACGTAACATTACTCGATCAAGCTTTCGCCCATTGTCAAATATTCTCCACTGCTGCCCTTTTAGAAGACTTGGGCCGTTTTCAGTCCCAATGTGGCTGATCATTCTCTCAAACCAGCTAAGCATCGTCGGCTTGTTGAATAATTACTACAACAACTACCTAATCCTTTAGAAGCTCTATTGTAGGCGATATAAATCTTTTATTTTTTTAATAAATTCAGGTATTTAACCTAACCCACACTTCAATTCTCCTATTCTACTCACCAGGTCACCACTCAAAGCAAATAGCTTTTCGTTCGATTTGCATGTGTTAAAATATGTTACCAGCGTTCACTCGGAGCCAGAATAAAACCCAACGATTGTTTTATACAAATAATGGAATTATTTGTATACGGTATAATATCTTTAATAGTTATTACAGCAAAAATATAAGATAAATCTAAAAACTCAGGAGGGTAGGACTCGAACCTACATCGTCAGGGCATGAGCCTGGTATGTTTCCATTTACAATACCTCCAAAAAAAAACAAATGATCTTTTAAGAAAAAAGGGAAATATCTTAAGCTCTAAAGGTTAACTAAAGGCAATAGTCAAAAATATCAAAACGTAAATAAATTTTTGTAAATAGAATAAATAAAAAAGGGATTTTTTTTACAAACATAACTAGAACTGAAAAGATCTGAGAGTGACAGGACTCGAACCTGCATCTTTTAACTCGACAAGTTAACTCTTTACCAATTAAGTTACACTAAAAATCAGAGTGACAGGACTCGAACCTATAGTCTTCTGTTCCCAAAACAGACACATTACCTATTATGCTACACTCTCTCTCTGTTAAAAATAACACTGGACGCAATCAGAATCGAACTGATATCTAATACGTGCAAGGTATTGATTTTACCATTAAACTATGCAAACCAAAACTAGGCCTAACTGGAATCGAACCAATAACCTTTCGTTATGAGCGAAATATTTTACCATTAAACTATAGGATTTTTAGAATAAATAAAAATTGCAAAAAAGTCATATATAAAAATATAAAATTTAGTACACGTAAACGATTTGTCACCAAATTTAATTTCGCGCCTATAAAAGTCATTATCTACGACTGCTTAAAAAAACATAAAAATTATTTTCTTGCTTATACGCTATCAGCAATTATAAAACTTATACGTAGCTACTCGACAGTGCCATTAACAGTACAATCGATTTACCAGTGGTATACATTTCTCAATCCTCTCGTACAAAAGAAACGTTTTTTTAGTTTTTACTAAAATGACAGATAGGAACCGAACTGTCTCACGACGTTCTAAACCCAACTCACGTACCACTTTAATAGGCGAACAGCCTAACCCTTGGAACCGCCTGCAGCTCCAGGATGTGATGAGTCGACATCGAGGTACCAAACAAGCCCGTCGATAAGGACTCTTAGGGCCCATTAGCCTGTTATCCCTGACGTACCTTTTATCCGTTAAGCAATAGCCCTTCCATCCAGCACTATTGGATCACTATGGCCGACTTTCGTCTCTGACTCGATCTGTCAATCTACTCAGTCAAGCAATCTTTTACCATTAAATTTTTGATTAATTTTTTATTAACCATTATTACCATTTGCACGCCTTCGTTACTATTTAGAAGGCGACCACCCCAGTCAAACTACCAGTCATAAAATATCCTAAAGTTTAGTTAGTTTTAAAAATTAAAAAAACAGTATTTCACTGACGCCTCAGCAATTAACTAGCGTTAAAGCTTAATAAGCTTAACTGTTTATTCTACATATTTAATATTTTAAAAACAATTTATGATTATAGTAAAGGTGTACAGGGTCTTTCCGTCCAATCATTTATATACTGCATCTTCACAGCAAATTTAATTTCACTAGGCTAATACTGGAGACAGTAGGGAAGTCGTTACACCATTCATGCAGGTCGGAACTCACCCGACAAGGAATTTCGCTACCTTAGGACCGTTATGGTTACAGCCGCCGTTTACTGAGATTTATATTCATGGCATTTCTACCAATCCTTTTTGTCTTTCAGCACCGGGCAGGTGTCAGACCCTATACATCGTTTTACAACTTAGCAGAGTCCTGTGTTTTTAGTAAACAGTCGCTACCCTCTATTCTGTTACACCTATAAGTAATTGCTTACAAAAGGTACTCCTTCTCCCGAAGTTACGGAGCTATTTTGCCGAGTTCCTTCAATATTATTATCCTATCACCTTAATATACTCTATCAAAATATCGGAGCCGATTTAAGTACGGTTTTTTGTCTTCAGAGCTTTTTCCAGAAAGGTCATAACTACCCAACTAATTAACTAAAATTAAATAGTTTACCGCCTTTGTCACTTGCTGAAAAATTTGAGAATTTTAACCCAAAACCCATCGCCTATAATTTTCATTATAAAACTTAGGGGCCGATTAACCCTATTAAAATAAATTTATAAATAGGAAACCTTATATATACGGTGGAATAGTTTCTCACTATTCTCTGCTACTCATACAGGCATACTTTCTCTTAATATACCAATAAACTCTCACGAATTTATCTTATTAAATTATAAGATACTCTACTACCGATTTACATATAGCTTTAGTAAATAATTTTAGTCCGTTATATCATAAAACTCTATAATGCTTTTATAAAATTAGTGAGCTGTTACGCTTTCTTTAAAGGATGGCTGCTTCTAAGCCAACCTCCTAATTGTTATAACACTTTGAATTATTTCATACACTTAATTATTTTTATGGACTTTAGCTGATATTCTGGGCTGTTTCCCTTTTGATTACGAACCTTCGCGCCCGCAATCTGCCTGTTCTGTAAAAGAATTTATTGCCATTCGTAGTTTAAGTAAACTCAGTAGAAGTATTAATTCCCATTGCTTACCTAGAGCTCTACCAACAATAATGTAAACAAAACGCTCTACCTAAATAGATTTCGTAGAGTACTAGCTAACACTAAGCTTGATTAGCCTTTCACCCCTAGCTACCACTCATCCCGGTATTATGCAACATACATGGGTTCGATCCTTCAGTACGTATCAAAGTACTTTCAATCTGGCAGTAAATAGATCGCTTAGTATCGAGTCTCAAAAAACTAACTTAACGCTTAATTAAAGCTCGCTTTCACTTCACCTTTATCTAACGACTATAGTTTGCTAGCTTTTTAGAAATCGCCCGCTCATTATGCAAAAGGCACCCTATAACACATTTTTGTGCTTTAGATCCTTAAGGTAAACAATTTCAAGATCTTTTAACTTTGTCTTTTCATCTTTCCTTCACAGTACTTGTTCACTATTAGTCATAAAAGCATATTTAGCCTTAGCAAATGGGTTTGCCTTTTTCCAATAGAATTTCACAGATTCTATTTTACTAGTTTATAAAAAATTAAAGAAAAATATAAAGGGCTTTCACCTTCTGTGGCGTTTAAATCATATAAAACTTCTAATCTCTTAAATTTTAAATTTTGGCTACTTTGTTTTCACTCACCATTACTAACAAAATCTTTAATTATTTTTCTTTCCTCTAACTATTGAGATGTTTCACTTAATTAGGTTAGAACAATATTTAAATGTTAGATTTCTCTACTGGGACTTACAATTCTAAGTAATTTTTCGACTCATTGTATATTTCGCCCGATTAGACGCCAGGAACTTTTATGCTATAAGATATTCGTTATTTACCCTATAATTTTTATATAATTACTTATTTGTACTTATATCAATTTTATTTTTGTGCACTAACATGTTAAATACGATTGGGGATAATGGGACTCGAACCCATACGGAACTACCCACTGATTTCTAAAATCAGCCTGTCTACCATTTCAGCATATCCTACTTCAATGAACCTAGATAGACTCGAACTATCGACTTCACGCTTATCAAGCGTGCACTCTAACCAACTGAGTTATAGGTCTCTGAACCCTATGAGAATCGAACTCATATTCTTAACGTGAAAGGTTAACGTCCTACCATTAGACGAAGGGTTTTAATTTGGGTGTATTGGGACTCGAACCCAAAACCTCTGGTTTAAGAGACCATTGCTCTACCAATTGAGCTATACAGGTTGGGATAATAGGACTCGAACCTATAATCATGGGTTCAAAACCCACCGCCTTGCCCTTTGGCTATATCCCAGCTTCGTAATCTTTTTAGAAAAATTGAAAAAGTTATAGCCAAACTGTTAATACAAAGGAAAAAATCAAAAATGTTAAAACAAGAGTTAAACCGAAAAAATTTAATAGGAAAAAAATATCAATAATAAAATAGTCGGCAAACTAACACACATATTCTATTTGATGCCAAGGATCATTGACTCAATCATAACTTTTAGCAGTAACGTAATTAAGATACAGAGAGTGGTCTTGTCCAGTAGTAGAAAGTCAATTAGAAAAGATAGCAAGAGTTTCTTCAGGTTTTTTGTCGAGCAAAGCTGAGACTCTATTAATTTCTCTGTCTAAGATCAAATCCTTTGGTGTCCAAAAACCAACCTCCTCACTCAACAGATCATAATAACGAAACATCGCCTGCTCAGCGGTGTAGTTATCTAACCAAATTGAAGGGTCTACAGAAAGTAAGCTAACCCTATCCCCGCTCTCCAAAAAGTCTATCGTACTAAAAGTAGAGACCTCGCATAAACCTTCCCAGGTTTCGCCAGTTGGTATCAAGGAGGGGTGGGGATAACTGAACTGAGTTAGCTGTGATAAACTAACTCAGGTAGGGGCGTTTCTGCCTAACGGAAAATAAAAGTGGCGATAAATTTTAAATTGATCAAGCGTTCCCCAACTGCTATACCATTCAAGGAAAGCAGTGCTCATAGTATTTACATACTCTTCTCGAAAACCAAGAAATTTGCTATTTACAAGCTGATACACCGTTAGGTTACCATCAGCAAAATATCTTGAGTAACCGGTCTGATCTATAATTTGCGGTAGGTGGTCCGGGATTTCAAAGAACCCAAAGTATGTTTTATTGAGGGGCAACAATTCATTCTTTAAAACAGGGTACATATAATTGCCTGTGTATAAGTCAACTGCATTACCGTTTAAAACTATCTCATACCTGGATAAGGCCGCCATTAAGCTTCATTCCCCATCCACATACCATAATGACGTGTTACGATTAGTTTTCCATAAAAATTCATCAAAAGGCATACCAGAATAATATGGTATATAGGACGGGCCACCTGCTTCATCAAAAACATAAGACAGGTCAGACGTACCACTATCACTTATTAAAATGCCATTGACTACCATTGCCAGAACAACAATACCACTACATAGAAAGTAAGTCATTTATTATTAATTTATTATTTTTATAGAATTTGGTAAAAAAATACATATCCTAAGCAGACTTTACACCAATGCATTAATACTAAAATTATTTACTTTGTGAAAATAAGCAAAAGTAAACATTAAAGCCGCTTATAGGGTAAATCATTAAATCACCAACCTGTAATAGTTACGAAAATTGGTAAAATTTCGGTCAACGAGGCCCGTTGACTAACATTTTTTGTACACTATGCCTCTTCTAAGCCTTAAATAAATATAGCTGAATAATGAACGGAAAATAAACCCCATCAACATTTGTTATTAAAAATGATAAAAAAATAAACACTAGTATATACACAAATTCCCAAAATAAATAAGTGTATCGAAAAAGAGAAGCAGTATTGTTGATACTAACTGTTTTCAACTTCCTTTGCTTTTTCCAGATCCAAAAGCCTACGTTCCAAATCTAAATTCTTTTCTCTTTGGAGCATCAACTCGGATTTAGTAATTTCAAGATTAGACTGAGTAATTTCAAGATTAGACTGAGTAATTTCAAGATTAGACTTTAAGTTTTGCAATTCCAATTTATAAGGTTTGGGGTATTTCTCATCTTTGATGCGTTCGTAAATAGAATTGACCTCTTCGCTATTCAATCGCTTAGAATTCTCATGACAAAATTCACTGGGATCAAATCCTCATCGAAGAAGTTGATGAGCACGGGTTTTGATCTTAGGGTCAGTTGTATATCAACCACCTTTTGAAGTGGTATAGACTCTAGAGCCATAGGTTGTCTCCTCATTGTAATCTGCTATGGTGCGATCGGTGCCGGTTGCTCAGTATAGAGCTGTAGCAACTCCCAAACTTGTTGCTCAAATCTCTTTCTTATTGGTTGTATAAAAAAGCTTCAAACGTTCCACCTTGGTTCTTGTGGTATATTTTCTTATCAAAATTCTGTCTATCATTTGAATTGATAATACTCTTTTATATACACCCGGCGGCTCCAACAAAAGCTCGGTTGGAGTTGGAGTTTTTCTAATTCAATACCATATGTAAAAGTGATTTACCATATAACAAAAAAACACTACACTTGAAATTATCATACCAAGGTTGCTTAAACTTTCACCAACGTGATTATCTCTGTAAAAATTCAAAAATAGAAAATGAAGGGTAAGAAGAAAAACCAAACTTCGACTAAACTTAAAATTTCACTCTAAGTCATGTTTAGCAGCAACCACTTCTGTATATTTTCTCCATTTTTCTTTATTTTCTTCACCACGTAGGAAATATCCTTTATCTTTAAGATAACGCAAAGTAATCATAACTGTTGTAAAAAAGAAAGAAAAGGCGGTAGTTTTATAGTAAATGTCTAAATACCACCAGGAGTCTGTTGCTCATATTTGAAAAATTCTTACACAGGCAAGCCAGACACTTCCTCATATAAGGAAGAGCGAGTAGTTCCTAAATGATGAGAATATTCACTCTCGCCTTTTTTTGATGAGAATGAATAGGGTGTTTGAGCGCAGTTTTTCTAATATCATATTTTGTTTTCGCACAAAATAATCCTTTAATTTAATTAACCTATCTAATATACCAGACCTTTTCGACGTAAAAAATAAGCATAATCGTTTATAATAATTGTACATTACACTTTTTATTTTCATTTTTGAATTTTTACAGAGATAATTTAACAGCCATTAAGTATTACTTAATGGCTAGTATTATATATATCGTTAAGATATATGCATGTAAGAATAGAAAAGATGTAAGCCTGTACTATTGCAATACAAAATTCCAATACTATAATGAAAACTATAAATAATAGTGGTAAAAATGAAATCAAAGCATACTTTTTAAAAACATTAAAGATAAAAGCGCTTAGAATGTTTAAAAGTGTATGACCTGCTAACATATTCGCGAAAAGTCGAACTGATAAACTAAAAGGTCTAATTAGATAAGAGACGATTTCTATGACAACAAGAAACGGGATTAATGGTTTTGGTACACCACTCGGCACGAAAAGGTTAAAAAATTCTACTTTATTGTTAAAAAAATTAATTAAGGTAATTCCAAAAAATAAAGAAAAGGCTATTTGAAAGGTAAATATTATATGTCCTGTAATAGTAAAACCATATGGCAGAAGACCAATAAGATTTGCAAATAGAATAAATGAAAAAATGAAAAGAACAAGCGGGAAATACTTTAGCGCTACTATGTTGTTTATCTGCTGTTTGAACAATTGCAGTACGAATAAGTAAATATTTTCAACCCCGTACTGCCATTTGCTTGGTATAAATGTATTTGTTGAGTAATTTACATAAAATAAAAACGTGAAACCGGTAAGTATTACAAATAAAATTATTGTATTATTAGTAATTGAAATATCAATATTACCAAAAAATAATTTTTGTAAAACTGAAATTCTAAATTGTTCTAGTGGATTAAAAATCATTGATTATCTATCTATTTCCCCGAAAACTATATCTTGTGTACCTATTATGGTAACAACGTCAGCTATCATATGTCCTTTTGACATAGAATTTAAAGATTGGAGATGTAAAAATCCCGGAGCTTTTATTTTGCACCTATATGGTTTATTTGAACCATCAGAAACTAAATAAACACCAAATTCTCCCTTGGGCGCTTCTACACATGAGTATGTTTCGTTTTCCGGAACATTAAAACCTTCACTATAAAGCTTAAAATGGTGAATAAGCGACTCCATTGAGTACTTCATGTCAACTCTATCCGGAGGTGTAATCTTTTTGTCATTTAATTTTATCAAACCCGAAGGCATTGCGGTTAAACATTGTTTAATAATATTTAAACTTTCATACATCTCATAAACCCTTATAAGATATCTGTCATAGCAATCCCCATTTTTACCTATAGGGGTATTGAAATTGATTTTATCGTACACTTCATAAGGGTTGTTTTTTCTTAAATCTCAAGCTACTCCTGAACCTCTTAACATTACGCCACTAAAACCATGGTTTAACGCCTCCTCGGCTGTTACTATTCCAACGTCAACTAATCTCTGCTTTCAAATTCTATTACTATTTAAAAGCTCCTCTACCTCCACTAAACGCCAAAAAAATTGCTCAACAAACTGCATTACGTCATTCCATAAACCTAGCGGGAAATCTTGAGCAACGCCACCCGGCCTTATATAAGCCGCATGCATTCTAGCTCCAGATACTCTCTCGTAAAACTCCATTAGTTTTTCTCGTTCTTCAAATAACCATAAAAATGGAGTCAGAGCACCCACGTCCATTGCATGCGTAGTAACCGCAAGTATGTGATTTAAAATTCTTGTTAATTCGCTGTAAATTACCCTTATATATTGAGCTCTAATTGGAGCCGAGCAGTTTAGCATGTTCTCCACAGCGATAGAATAAGCGTGTTCCTGAGACATCATTGAAACATAATCTAACCGATCAAAATAAGGAAGGGCTTGAATATAAGTTTTATACTCAATTAACTTTTCTGTTCCTCTATGCAATAAACCGATATGCGGATCAGCTTTTCTAATAAGCTCACCATCAAGTTCTAGTATAAGTCTCAAAACACCATGTGCAGCAGGATGCTGTGGGCCGAAGTTCATTGTAAAGTTTTTTATTCTAGATTTTTTTAAATAAGGGCTTACTTGATTTTTTCTCATGGGCTTGTAAAATTAAAAAGTCTATATTCTTGGGATAATTCAAGAGGTTCGTATACGATATTAGCTTTTTCATCATCATAGCGTATTTCAATATATCCGGTTAGTGGAAAATCCTTTCTTAAAGGAAAACCGTCAAAACCGTAATCAGTTAATATTCTTCTTAAATCTGGGTGGTTAGTGAAAAATATACCAAACATATCCCAACATTCTCTTTCAATCCAGTTTGCACTGTTAAATATATTTGAAAGAGATGGGGCATATGCGGAGGTATAGCTTTTGACAAAAAATCTAAAATTATATTTAACGGATAGAAAGTTATAGTTTAATTCAAATCTTTCAAGCTTCTCAGGATAATCTATAACGCATATATCGTTTAAGATTTTAGCTTGAATTAAACTATAACGTTGCAAACTAAATACAAAGCTATAAAAGTTTGGCATTTCAACCAGCAAATATATTGCATTTTTTTCACTTTTTTTCAATACTAACGCTTTAAGAAATTTTTTATATAAATTAGTTAGTAATTTTACATAATAAGTTTTCCTAAGCATTAATAAACTAATCTCACTCTAACGCTCCCTTTTGCCATTCGTAAATAAATCCTATAGTTAATATTATTAAAAACAAGAATATGGCTCAAACACCGAAAAAGCCTCCAGTTGATATCGAGATAGATCAAGGAAACAGGTACATTATCTCTAAATCAAATATCATAAACAATATTGCTATTAAATAATACCGTACATTAAATTTGCTTCTGGTATCTTCAAATGGTTGAAAACCACACTCATACGCAGAATTTTTTTCTATGTCTGATTCTTGATAAACTAAGAAATATGAAAGAAAAATTAATAAACACGAGATAAAAAAGGCGCCTCAAAAAAAAACGAAAATGTAAATATACTCTAAAGTCATGAAAAGTAATTTTTTTGGAAAAGAATAAATTAAAATTTTACAAAGTTTAATTTAGTAATAAAAAAGTCGCGCCGTTTATTGTATTTAATTTATTGTTTAAAACTTTGTAAAATTTTAATATTTCAGCCTTTTTGCTTAATAAGAAGCTTAGTGATAAAAAATTTTTTTTAAATGATTTCAAATTTAAATAAAAAAGTTTATTAATATAAAGAAAATTAAACACGACGTTTACATAAGCATTTATATCATTTAATATATAATCAATTTTTGATTTAAACTCGTTATTTATAATGTTTGATAAAAAATTCATCAAAAAAAATAAGAAAACTATAAATATAACAATTATAACCTTTTCGCTTATATAATGTAATAAGTTGTTTATTGCAAATAAAATAAAAAATAATAATAAGTTATATTTCATCAGTATTTAGTTCTTTAAATTTATTACTTAAACCAATCAGATTTGAGTTTAAAACGCCGTTTAATAAGCTGCCAACCAATAAACTCTTGGATTGATTTAAAGTTTGAACCTTACCTACTACACTTTTTGCTTTTTCAAACATAAAACTAACTTTTGCTGCTATGAAGAAATTTGCATATAACACATAGTAAACAGAACTAAATGCGCTGCTTGTCAGATTTTTATGTTTACTATTATACTCGACGTAATCAAATTTATATAAAAAAAAATATCAGATTTTATAAATAATGCTTCGTAACTTAAGATTTTTGAATACTAAAATAACGAAAAAGTTAACACTTAAAAAGTATAAACCAAAAAAAAACAATGTTAATCAGAAATACTGAGTAGCGAAAGATATCTTATCTAACTGTGGCATAAAATTTAATTTTTAAATTTATAGAATAAAACACCTACCCGCAGATAGGATATATGTAACATTCATATTATATTACATATGAAGGTTCGAAGGCGCAACAGCCTTTAATTAAAAATATTTATTTATGTATATATATATAATAACTCCTTTTGATCATTAACATGTTAAATACGATTTGATACATTTGGAAAACTTTTAAAAACTTTCTCTAACCCTTCTTAATACTTTTATTAAATCTCTTCCTTATAGACAATAGAAAAGAAAAAATCAAGGTAATGCTAGTATAAGCTAAAATAGAAAAATAACCCTTATAGTCTTTTTGCTTTCTTTTTTCTCATTAAAAGACCGTGACTTTTATTTTTTACTACTACACCTTGTAATACGAAAAGCCCAAACTTTTTAAAGCTGTCAAAAATTATTTTTCCTGTTTTTGTTTGATTCGTACTAATAAAAAATTTAAATAAATACTTTATATTCTTTGAGCGTGCTATTTTTGCAACAGATGCCGAAACTGTTTTTAATGTATCCGGGGATCTTTTTTTTTTTTTTGTAGTAATTTTACATGTTCCTGCTGATTGAGAAACTACGACTCTACCCATAATATCCGTTATAGTTAAAAAAACGTTGTTTCTTTTTTTACTGCAGAATAAGTAATAACGTTTCTTATTTGGATTTTTTTTAGTAAGTACTAAACGCTGTCGAAAGCTTACATAATTTTTTTTAGTTTTTTTATGCCATTTTTTCTTTTTAAAATTAAGCGACTTAGAGCAAAGTATTTTTTTTTGTAATCTTGGTTTTTTTGTTGTTATTATTTTTGAAATTTTCATTTTTTACAGCTCTTTTTTTATATTTTTTGTAGGTGTTTTTGCATTAGTATGTGTTCTTTGGCCTCTAACAGGTAATTTGAGTATATGACGCATTCCTGCATAGTTTTTTAATTTTTTCTTTCTGTTAACATTATTGAATATTTTGTTTTCTTCTAAATTATAAAAAAAAATAGCCTGATTTTTTATTAGTGAAAAGGATTCAAAATCCATGCTATTAACTTTTTTAAATGCGTCGATTCCAGTTATTAGAGCCATTTTATTAATTTTTTTTAAATTTAAACCGTGAATGTTTTTCAATGCACTAAAAACATTTTTATTTTTATTATTTGACACAAATGTATTAAAATTCTGTAAATCTTTCATATTTAAAATATAAATTACATAAATCTTTGTTTCTTACCTACTTTAAGTTTTGTAAACTTAAAATTTTTAAATTGTAATACCCCCTTTCCTTTATAAAAATTCGATTTTTTAACGCGTTTTATGTTTGAAATAAAATTGAAAATTTCAATGTTATTTTCGCCTAGTACAAAAATTTGGTTTTTTTTACAAAAAACCTTTAAATCATCGGGAATAGAAAATATTATATAATTACAATCTCCAACAAGTATGTATAATTTATTACCTAATATAAAATTCTTGAAACCCAATCCTATCATATGTAATTTAGAAAAATGATTGTACTGATTATGTAAAAACAATTCAAGATTTTTTGTTATAAACCTTATATAATTAATACAGTTAGTGTAAGTTAAGTCATTTAAAATGGTTAAATTTTCGTTTTTCAAAAACCCCCTACCGTTTAAGGTAAGTTTCAGTACTACTTTTTTTTTACTGTTAAAGTAAAAGAAAAAATTTTTGTTAAAATTTTCTATTTTCAAGGTTATTTTGCTGTTTAGATTTACTATTTTTACTAATTCCATTATTTTTAACTTATTTTTAATAAAGCTTCACCACCTATTTTGAACATGTTTGATTCTTCGTCGGTTAAAATCCCCTTAGATGTTGATAACAATAAGAAACCAGAGTCTTTTTTTGCTAAAAACTTTTCAAGTTTTTTATGTTTAATATATGTACGTCTACCTGGTGTTGATATAACTGCGATATTTCTAATTACGGGTTTATTATTTATATATTTCAATAATATTATAACATTTTTTTTGTCTTTTATTATAAAACCCCTGATATAACCTAATTTATAAAGTACACTTAAAAGATTTATACAAAGTTTTGAATTCTGTACAACTACCTGCAAGTGCCGCGCATTACAACCTACTTTTATAATACTTAACATATTACTTAATAAACTCATTTTATTTATTATATTTTTTTACCCCGTTTATGTAATTATTCGAGATTAACAATCTTAATTTTATTCGAGATAGTTTAAAATGATTTAGAACAGATCTTCCATTGTTTGTTATAAAACATCTTTGTCTAATACCTACATAAGAAGAATTTTTATTAAGCTTATTAATTTGCATTAATGCCTTCTGCCTAATGTAATTTGGTAAACGGGTGTTTAACGTTATGAATTTATATTGCAATCTTTTCAATTCAAATTTAAAAAACAGTTTGTATAACTTTTTATTTTTTATTAATAAATATTTCATAGCTAATTTTTTAATTTAACTAAAAACATATTATTTAAATACTTAAATAATAATTCCGGCGCAGTATTGTTCAACTTTATTGTTAATTTAATTTGAGTTTTTTGATTATGTTTATTGTAATTTCTAAAAAAAAACTGAATGTTATCTATATATAATATTAAGCTATTACCTAAAGTATTATATTTAAGGTGTTTTTGATAATAAATATGAAAAAAATAATTATAAAAGTTTAATATATACATAAAAAAATTAAATGAATTTTTTTTATTTAAAGATACTGAAATAAAAAATCTTTTCAGTATCTTTTTTTTTATGTAATTAAATTTCACTTTTTTTATAAAAGGTTTTTGGTTAGTAATATATAAAATTATTAAATAAAGTTTTATAAATTTTAAACTTCTCTCACCCTTAAAGGTATTAAAAACGGCTGATAAATTGCTGTTTAATGGAGTTTTCAATGTATTAGTATTGAATAAATTAATACTGTAAAGCAAACAATTTTTTAGTAAATTATTATATGAATTGTACTTCATTAGAGTGTAACTTGAGCTATCGATATTATTTTACTGAATTTTAAATTAACTCTGATTTCTCTGAAAACGGGTCCTAACAACCTGGAACCAATAGGTAAATGATACTTATTTATCAAAGCAACTGAATTTGAGGAAGACCGCAGAAAAAAATTGCCCCACCTCCTTACACCTTTAATAGTTCTTAAAATTATTGCCGAACAAACCTGACCTTTTTTTACCTCTTTACTTTTTTTTATATTTTTTTTTATAATATTTTTTTTTACAACTACAGTTATAGTGTCACCAACACCTGCACCCACTCTGGATGAAGAATTTAACAATCTTATACAACTAACAAATACTGCGCCGGAATTATCAGCTACCTTTAATACAGTCTGTACGTTTATCATATTTTTTTATAATTTTAGTAGGCACAGGTAATCTTAATGAAGATGATTTTAGAGCCCTTACTAATAAAGCCTCATTAACGTTTTTAAATTCAAAAATAATTTTACCTGCCTTTAAAGGGTAAACCTTTACTGCTGGGCTTCCCTTACCTCTTCCCATACGAACATCTCTAGGTTTTCTAGTTAGCATTCAAAATGGTAATGCTTTAATTATTAAGAAATTTTTTTTTTTAATAATTCGTTTTATTGCTTTAAGTGAAGCTGTTAGTTGTTCTGATGTTAAATTACAATTACCTAATGATTTTAAGCCGAAATTGCCAAAATGTATTAAGTCCTGCGCATATATATTATTATTTTTATATTTTATTTTAAAATATTTTTTAAATTTCATATTTTTTTATTTAAACAATAAAATCAGCCAAATTAGTTTTTTTTTTACCTAACCTAACCCAAACCTTAATAGTACAAGCACTATACTTTAAAGCAATTGTTTTGTAACTATAGTCTAATTTAGACTTTACAGTACTAAAGGCTAAACTACCAAATGCTTTTCAGCTATAAGTAGTTCTCTGTTTTCTAGAAAAACGGCCTGAGCACGTTATCTTATAACCCTTTACCAATTTTTTTCCCCTCATAAGTGATTTAAAAAGAAAGTTTATATTTCTTAAAACTTCCCATATAGTGTAATATTGGGTTAGACGAATAAAGAAAAACTCACTGATTATATTAGCATTAACATTCATTTTTGATAATCCAATAACAAAAATTTTACTTATAAAATTTGAGTGATTAAATTTTTTTAGATAAAAGAGAGATAGTGTTTTAAAACTATTCCAATAAATCTTCAAAATTTTGTTTTTTATAAATAAAAAAAAAAGTTTTCTAGAGTACTTTAAAATTATTTTTTTTTTTAAAACCATGAATATTCTAGCCCTAAATTTTTTAAACTGTTTATTTATTCTAAGTGATTTTCTATATTTTTTGTAAAATCTCTTATTAAACAAACGCCTTATTAAAATAAACCGGGTATTTTTTTTTAAATTAAAAAACAACAAATCTAAGAAACTATCATGTATATAAAGATATAAAGATATATTATCAAAAACACGTATAACTTTTAAATTGACGAATATTATACCTACAGAAGTTGAATCAAAATGAGATGTTAAAAGCTTTCTAAAAAAGCGGTCTAAAAGTACATCTTGATTTACTAAATAAGAATAACTCGAATTGCTTGAAAATCAATTATTATTTCAATATCTAATATTATATAATCTATAAGAAATAGGGTTTATAACATGGCCCATTTATTACTTTTTACCTTTTTTTTTTAACACCTTTTTTTTATGCAAGACACCCATTTTTCTAGTAAAAATAAATTCACCTATTTTTAACCCAACCATAGAACGATCAACGAGAATTGATTTATATGATTTGCCGTCGTGCAGAGTAAATTTTTTTTTCAGCATTGTATTAAGTACTGTAGAAGACTTTGCCAAACTAATATTATTTTTATAAAAACAACCTTTTCAAACTGCTCTCATTTTTTTTTAAAATTTTCTTTTTTTAATAATAAAAACTGATTTGTTTTTTCTAGTAGGTTTGCCTTTTGTTATAACTCCATAAGGGGTTACAGAAGGTCTTCCGCCAGAAGTTTTACCTTGACCGCCACCGTGTGGATGATCAACTGGATTCATAGCAACACCTCTAACAACCGGTAACCAACCTTTAAGACGATAAAACCCGGCTTTTCTAAAATTTCTATATATATATTGAAAATTAGAAATTGAACCTACGGTTGCTGTACAGTTTGAATTCACTCTTCTTAATTCTCCTGATTTTAACTTTAAAACAATAATATTTTCAAATTTACTTACTATGGTAGCATACGAGCCGGCAGCACGAATGAGCTGAGCCCCTTTGTTTTCATTTAACTCAATCGAACTAATTTTAACCCCAATAGGTATTTTATGTAAATAGGTTGAATTCCCGGGCTTTAAAAGGATATTTTCCTTCGCAAATATACAATCACCGATTAATAAACCTTCCGGTGCTAGTATATAAGACATAATACCATTAGAGTAAACAACTAGTGCTATTAGGGAATTTCTTTTAGGGTCATATTCAATCCGATGAACGAAACCAAAAATATTTCATATATATCTTTTATAATCTATTAAACGAACCATTTTTTTAGTACCACCACCACGATGGTATCTAGTTATCCTTCCTTGATTATTCCTCCCTGATATTCTTTTTAAACCAAAAATTAAATTTTTTACTGGCCTATTTTTTCATAATAATACTGACATATTCACTAAAATCCTGTTTTTAAAAATTTTAAGAATCTTATATAGCTCTTATTTTCAAAAGAAGCGGAATGGTATTCTTTTCTATACTTAATTAACACGCCCTCATTTTTTATTGAGCTATTTATCTGATTAAATAAAGAATTAACGACATCTTTTTTATCAATATGAGTTATTAATCACCTAATACTAGTTGAATAGCTTTTTGATATAGGCATTAGGGTAGGTATTTTATATTTTTTACCCCCAATAAACATAACTTTATAATATATTAAAGGTCTTACTTTTTCTAAAAATTGCAAATAATTGTCAATAAACTTATTCTTGTATTTGAATTTTAATAATAAAAAAAGTCTTTTAAAAATACTAATAGAAAGTTTTTTTTTACCACAAGAAGTAAGACCTTGAAAAAACATGTTTAATAGAACTAATTTTTCCACTCTATCTTTGGATAATTTGCAAATAACTTTTTTCTTTTTATTCTTAAATACCTTACCATATCTCGCTAATACTAACTTTAATCTGCTGTATTTAACAAAGTTTTTTAAAAAAAAATAGAGACCATGATTTTTATAAAAATCATTTGCTATTCTAAAATGACGAACAGCAAAATTTTTAGATTTTTTTTTAAAAAATCGGAAATATAAGCGCTTAAAACCTCTACGATATGTTTTTTTTCATAAACGCTGCTTATTTTTTCATCTATATTTGACTAAAAATTTTTTCAATCTAATAGACTCCACCCTTTGGCGTAAATAATAAAAAAAATATCTTTTTTTGTAACCCAATTTATAAAGCTTTCGTACAAATAAAGCCCTTTGAACCTTATTTAAGCGAAGTTTTTTAATTTTAAATTTACCCTTTTTATTTTTTTTTCTTAAAAAATGCGGAGCTTTAGCACTTTTATAAACCTTTAAAAATTTTTTATATTGTTTAATTTTCGATTTCAAAATTCTTGTAAAGTAAAAGTTTTTGTAATAAAAACGCTTAAAATTTTTTTTTAGTCGAATAGCCATATTTAGATAATTTTTTCTTTCTTTCAAAACTTTCCTTTCAACTAAAATCGTATTTACCTTTTATTAAAGTATAACGAACACCAGGAAGATCCGGAGCTCTTCCTCCTGAAACAAGGACTGACGAATACTCCTGTAAATTGTGACCCTGACCGGGTATATATGCAATAATCATTCTACGTGTAGACAACCTTAACTTAGCCACTTTTCTTTGAGCCGAATTAGGTTTTTTTGGTTTAACAATTCTAAGTTTAACACAAACACCCTTTTTTTGAGGACAACCATTTAATGCTTTTACATTATTAGTATGAATTTTTTTTCTTCTGGGATTATTTAATACTTGATGATATGTTGGCATTTAAATTTTTATTCAATAAAAATATTATTTTTTTATTTAAAAAGTTTAAATTTTTAAATATTTTTATAAAAATTATATAAATAATTCTTATAGTATACAAGTTTGTCAGCTTTGATTGTGAACTAAAAGCAGAAACAAAAGTTTTTACAAATGAGTGGCTTAATAAATTTACCCCTATTTTAAAAAAAACAGGGAAAAAATTACTATCTGGCATTTTTAAACTAATCTCTTTTAAAAAACTTAAAAAATAGCTTAATTTAGATGAGCCTAAAAAATACATGTTTCCAGAAAAATAATTACTACCTGTTAAAGAAGACAATAAATTCGGCTTATTTTTAAAGATAGAGATTCTTTGAACAGCTAAAGCTACTTTTAAATAACTTATATTTGAAGCAGAACTATTATTAAAACTAACGAAAACACCATACTTATTTCACAGAAGTTTACAAAGGAAAGCATTATTTTGTAAACTAGATTTTAACAGAACTAAGCTATTTAAATTTAAAAAGCTGTTTTTAATGATAGCTTGAATTACATCTAGGTGGAAATTAACTTTTATTATCAATGATAAATATTTCCTTAATGATAAATAAATACGTTTATGAAAAACAGAAAGAAAATTTGAGTAGAAAACTGATTTTAATAAAGAAACTTTGTAAATTGAAAGAAGATCAATATTAGGTTTTGTAACTGAAAAATTAGGTAAATTAGAGAGAATAGAAACTATGTAAGGCGTTTTTAAAACTATTTCAAATGTTTTTATTTTTGAAATTTTTACTAAAACCGGCACAATAACATCAAAATTAATAAATTTAGTTTTTATATCGAAATCATTGATAAACTCTTTAACATTTATACCATACAAACCTAAAATAGGTGTAAGAAATGAAACCATATTAGTATGGTATTTAGGTATTAAAATAACAATTTCCTTTAAATGTAGCTTGTCGTAACGAAAATTCAAATTAATACGCATGTATATATATATAATAAATATCTAAAAACTCAGGAGGGAAAGGACTCGAACCTTTATCTTTAACTTTGGAGGATAACATTTTACCCTTAAACTACCCTGCTGGCTGTGAATACGTTTAACAACTAGATCTAAAACTACACAAACAAATCACTAGAAAAAAAATGATTTATGTAACCCCCCTCAGAAGGAAAGCCATCAAAAAATAAAGTTAATGACACGCTAATAAAAACTAAACCAATTGTAAGGGGAACAAAAACCTTTCAACCTAATCTCATTAGCTGATCATACCTATATCTAGGTAGGGTTGCCCTAACCCATATAAAAGCAAATAAATAAATATATACTTTTATTATATAGACAAAAGAATGGTAAATTCATGTTACGTAGTAAAATTCTGAACGTAATGTGTAAAAAAATTCGTCTACATATATGTAATACTCTAAAGAAAAAAATTTAATAAAAAAGTATAAATCAGGCATGGTTCAACCGCCAAGAAAAAGTATAGTAGCAACGTGACAAAGCAATATAATATTTGCATACTCCGATAAAAAAAATAAAGCAAATAGTACACTACTATGCTCAACGTTATAACCAGAAACAAGCTCGGACTCAGCTTCAGCTAAATCAAATGGATGCCTGTTTGTTTCGGCCAGCATAGCGATAAAAAAAAGGAAAAATTGGGCTCACAAAACGAAAGCATATCAAAGATCTTTTTGTGCTCAAACTATTTTTAAAAAATTTAAAGAACCACTTAAAACTATAATATTTATAATTATTATACCAATAACCACCTCATAAGCTATAACCTGAGCAATTGAACGCAGTGCACCTAAAAAAGCATATCTTGAGTTACTAGATCATCCAGCGACTATTATATTTAATGTATTTAGAGACGAGACCATAAACACATAAAGAATACCGATATTTATGTCTGCAACTACGGTCATGTTATTAAATGGGATAACAAACCAAGCACTTAAACTTAAAATTAGCAATATTAAAGGACCGCCAAAAAACAAGACAGAAGAAGCATTTTGGGGAACAGGATTCTCTTTTAATATAAGTTTTAATGCATCAGCTAATGGTTGTAAAATTCCCAAAAATCCTGTTCAATTTGGTCCTTTCCTTTTTTGAATACTAGCCAATACTTTCCTTTCAAATAATGTTAAAAATGCAACTGTTAAAATTACATTCAATATTAAATATAATGATAAAAGGATAAAATAAACAGTTAAATTTACCATCTTTATAATATGAAAACCAATATAAAACTATTTGGAAGAAAAACCAAAAATACTTGTAGTAATAAACTTAAAGTAACTAATAAAAAATGCAACAACGTTATTATTATTCTTTTTTTTATAATAATCATTGTTGGATAATAAAATTACGTTAGTATTAAAAACAGAATAATTTGAAATTCTATTGAACAATTCATTTTCGTAAGATCTAATAATCTTGTTATTTACATTTGTAAGGAACCCTTTTATACCTGAATACATTAAAACAAATTGATTTTCTATAGGTATAGGCGTAAATCTATTTTGATTTAATAATTCTGTTAACATATTACCCCTTGATAGTAAATTTTTAGTTGTTTCATCTAAATCACTACCAAATTGAGCAAAACTTAAAGCTTCCCTGTATTGAGCTAATTCTAGTTTTAACGAACCTGCAAGTTTTTTGATAGCTAATATTTGCGCAGCTGAACCAACACGGCTAACGGATAAACCGACATTTACAGCAGGCCTAATACCATTATAAAAAAGATTAGTTTCTAGAAATATTTGACCATCAGTAATGGAAATAACATTAGTGGGGATATAAGCAGAAACATCACCAGCTTGTGTTTCGACAACAGGTAAAGCAGTTAAAGATCCGCCACCAAAATTTTTATTTAATTTTGCAGCTCTTTCTAATAATCTAGAATGAAGATAAAAAATATCACCAGGGTATGCTTCTCTACCAGGAGGTCTTCTTAATAATAAAGACATTTGACGATAAGCAACGGCTTGTTTACTTAAATCGTCATAAATAATTAAAGCATGTTTACCGTTATCTCTAAAATATTCACCAATAACACAACCAGTATAAGGAGCAAGATACTGAAGAGGCGCTGCTTCAGAAGCCGTTGCAGCTACAATAATACTATACTCTAAAGAATTGGTTTTTTCAAGTAAAGTAACTAACTTACTAATCGAAGATCTTTTTTGACCTATTGCTGTATAGATGCAATAAAGAGCATTCTTTTTATTTTTAGAATTTTCATATTTTTGATTTAAAACAGCATCTAAACATATTGAAGTTTTTCCAGTTTGTCTATCACCAATAACCAATTCTCTTTGACCTCTTCCTACAGGAACTAAACAATCAATAGCCTTAACACCAGTAATCATAGGTTCGTTAACAGACTGTCTTGTAATAATACCAGGGGCTTTAACTTCAACTTGTTTTAATTCTGAACCTGGAAAATCACCTTTATTATCTATCGGTTGACCTAGCGCATTTACAACTCTACCAAGTAAACTCATACCAACTGGTACACTAATGATGTTTCCAGTTCCTTCAACATATTCACCTGGTTTTATTTTTGTTTCATCGCCAAATAAAACCGCAGAGACTGTTTCAGAATTTAAATTAAGTGCCATACCTTGAATCTCGTTAGAGAACTGAAGCATTTCACCAGCTTTAACGTTAGAAAGGCCTTCTATTATAACAACACCATCAACAATGCTTTTAATAACTCCTATATTGCTATCATTTTTTAAATATTGTAGAAATAATTCATTTATATTTTGGTTTTGTAGTAAGTTAGACTTTAAAAATTGGTATTTTTTCATTATGTTAAAGGTTGTAATAAATCTTTGGCAAAGAATACAAAAACAGTAATATTTAATTCTGTCATATGGTTGCTTTTACAAACTTTTTATAAAAAATAAAAATAAGATTTTAAGATTTACATCAAATCAGGATTTTCTAAATTTAAACGGAGTTTTCTATTCTCTTCCTCAAGCGCAGTAGCTTTTTCCTCAAGCACAGTGGCTTTTTCCTCAAGCACAGTGGCTTTTTCCTCAAGCGCTAAATACCTTTTGCTTTCGTAAGGTCTAACAATCTCATACTTATTTTCGACCAGCTCTGGGTTTAGGCATTTAGAATTGGGTTCACAACAATCCAACAAATCTAGACCTCTCCTCCGTAACGATGCTGCTTTAGAACGCGTATCAGGATCAGGCGAATAAGTCTTATCCTGGTGGAGTTCTAACACTTTTGTTGCATAAGAAGTCCTCTGGCTGGCCTCAGCAGCCGTGTAATCCAAACCAAAAATAAAAGTGCCTGCGCCTACCGAAGCCTTAATAATAGTAGGTAAATTTTTGGTATCGATCAAATAATTGTAAGATCTGATAGTCACTCTTGAAGCATTTGCAATAACCTTTTTACCAAAACCAGATCCGGTCTCGCCAACAACATTACCGACACCATTCATTAAAGATAAGCCATTATTAAAGTCTTCCAACTTAAGCAACCAAGTAGGCTTTATGGTTTTTAAATCTTCCGGCACAGGTGTTACATACATACATCTTGCAAAATAAAGTATGTTAAATATTATTCATGCGTTATACATAAGGACAAGAAAACACATAGTAGCCGCAAGATGTGTACCGGCTGTCACAGCCAGAAGCATAAAAGAAACGCTAAACGTAAGTCCGCAATTATAAGAATAGACTCTAAATGATTCCTCGGCATTATGGGCCTCAACCACCAATTTTCTAAATTTTTCAGCCCTTACTCTATTTTCGCGAATTCTATCCATATCGACAAAGCTTTTTAAATAATTACTAAATGTTACGCTTTTTAAAACAACAAAAAAAAATAAAAAAATACTAGCAACAGTATAAGAAAAGAGTGCAGAATAAAAAGTAACTGAATTTGGTAATCAAGAACCGTGATGCAGAGAATATAAAACATATCTTACAAATATATTAAAAGTTGCAGTCGAGTAAACGAAAGCTGCTCTATTTCAGATAGAATAATTTAACCAATCAGCGAAGCCTTTAAGAGTAAATTTTCTATCCTTAAAATATTGAATAATCTTAAGCATAATTATCCTTTTAAAGATGTAACAAAATTAACGCTAATGATACCCCTTATTCTATAGAAAATAATTAGTATGGCTAGACCTATTGCAGCTTCGGCTCCAGCTAAAGTTAACGTATATAAAATGAAAACCTGACCAAACATATCTTCTAACAAAACAGAAAATATAGCAAAATTAAAATTAACAGCTAGTAACATTAGCTCTATAGAAACTAATATTATAATAATATTTTTCCTAGTAATAAATATTCCTAAAATTCCAAGAAAGAACATGACAAAGGAAAAAAATAATAAAAAAAAAATACTAAAGCTTGTCATTATTTTTCAAATACATTTTTGAAAGTATAAGCCTGTAAGGCTGGAACTATAACAGCTAAACTAAAGAAATAGAAAAAGTAAAGAATAGTAAGTATTTGACCTAACATTAGATAAGGATCTTCGATAGGTTTAAAACCAATCCAACCCAATAAAACACAAACAGAAAGGAATGATCAGAATAATACTGTTTTAGAAATTTCGAAAAATGAACCCTTAAAAACATTATTAGTTATAAAAGGTAATAGAAACAAGACTATTAAAGCTAAACCTAAAGTAATAACACCACCAAGTTTATTAGGAATTGACCTTAATATAGCATAAAACGGTAAAAAATATCATTCCGGTACAATATGAGTAGGTGTAACTAGAGGATTAGCCGGAACATTATTGATTGGATCAATAATACTGTCGGGTTTGAAAAAAACAGCGTAACAAAAAACAATTAAAAAGAAGATAATCCCTAGTAAATCTTTAAAGATAAAATAAGGGTGGAATGGGACTTTATTAGCAACGGATAACGCTATATTTAATGGATTACTAGAGCCGCTTTCATGTAAAACAGCAACGTGGATTAAAGACAATAAAGCAATAACAAAGGGTAATAAATAATGTAAACTGAAAAAACGGTTTAATGTAGCATTATCAACAGAAAAGCCACCCCATAATCATATAACTATATATTCCCCAACGACAGGAATCGCAGAAAAAAGGCTTGTTATAACAGTAGCTGCTCAAAAACTCATCTGGCCTCAAGGTAGAACATAACCTAAAAAAGCTGTAAGTATCATAACTATTAAAATAGTTACACCAAGATTTCAAAGAAGTTCGCGGGGGGTAATATAAGAATTATAATATAATCCCCTAAAAACGTGTATATAAACACATATAAAAAAAAATGAAGCGCCATTAGCATGGATGTATCTTATTAATCAACCATAATTAACATCTCTCATGATGTACTGAACACTAGAAAAAGCACTTTCTATACTAGGGACATAAAACATCGCTAAAAATATACCTGTAACAATTTGAATACCAAGACAGAAAGCGGCTAGAGCCCCAAAGTTTCATAAATAACTTATATTTGGAGGAGCCGGATAATCTATTAAAAAACTATTTACTGTATTTAATAAGGGATATTTTTTTATAAAACGCATAATTAAAATAAATTAAAAAAAATTAATATGATGGTAGGGACAGGATTCGAACCTGTGAAGCATTTAGCAAAAGGTTTACAGCCTTTTCCCTTTAACCGAACTTGGATACCCTAACATAATGAATTAAAACTATATAAATAAAATTAAAAAAGCCATAACTAGAGCTAATAATCCTATAGCTTCAGTTAAAGCGAAACCAATTAAAGCATAACTAAATAATTCTTTTTGTAAATTTGGGTTTCTAGAAAAAGCTAGAATTAAGCAACCAAAAACTATACCAACACCAGCACCTGCTCCAATTAAACCTGAAGTAGCTAAACCAGAACCTATCATCTTAGAACTTTGTAAAATAATTTCTAAATTTTTCATTTTTGTTTTTTTTAAATAAAAAAAACATGGTTATATGCTGATAAATACCACTAAATAACAAAATGTATATTATCCAATTAAAAAAAAAATCTAATACTAAAACCAACAATAATAGTTATAATATACTATTAAAAAAAAACAAATGTAGCTTACCTATCGGATCATACAACCAAAGTAAAATGACGGTCACTTTAGACCTAGAATCCTATATACTCGCTATAACAAAAGGCTGTTTAATATCCGAAAAATTTAAAAAGATTTTTACTAAAACAACCTTAAATATCAGCAATAAAAAAAACATAAAAATTATTTTTTAGTATGACAGTCCCGATTCGTAAAATTTTAAAAAAAAAAAATACTCTATACAGCAATACAATAAAAACAGGAAATGTTTTATACGTAAAATACCTCCTACTAAAAGAAGACGAAATAAAAATCTCATCTTTTATAGGGCTTTGCGTTTTAAAAAAAAAAAAATCAAACACCTTAGTACTAAAAAACAGCATCAAAAAAGAAAACATTAAATTAGTTATAAATGCACATTCACCACTGATCACAAGCATTAAAGTTATAAAGAAGTACAAAAAAAAGTTTAGACTCTCTAAACTTTACTATAAATAGTAAAAATAATAAAAAAAAAATGACCGTTATTGGAATCGAACCAATACTCCTTATGGAAATAGGTTTTAAGCCCATCGCGTCTACCAATTCCGCCAAACGGTACAGAGGGTGAATAATGGGAATCGAACCCATATTTACAACTTCACAAATTGTCACTTTACCGATTAAGTTATATCCACCTGATTCTTTATAAAAGTAAAAAATTAGACCAAAATAAAAGCTAGTGTTTTTAAAAACCCCAAATCTTTAACTATTAGACTTTTTTTTACTACAATTTTATTAAAAATACCCCAATATAAAACATTTTTAAAAACATTAACAAGAATTAATAAAGGCATCTTTCATCTAAATAAAATAACCTTAGATGAGAGACGTAATTTAGGTCGAAAAAGAAAATTAAACTTTTTTTTTGAAGTAAGGGCTTTTAACACAAATACTATGCTATCAAGCAAAAATTTTTTTTTAAAAAAAGAAAAATAATCTTTAAAAAATGAATTAACGTATGTTTTTGGGATAAACTTATTCAAATGAAATTTAACTGAATTAAAAATAAATCTAGAAGAAATAATATAACGAGAATAAAAAAGGGTTTTAGCTATAATTAAATAGAAAAAGAACAAAGATTTTAAACTCTTTGAATTACCCGGGATTGGGTAAAAAACATTTGACGGGTTATCAATCGAATCAACCAATGCAATAGAAGGTACATTTATAATAAAACACTCATTTATTACATAATGATTATTTTGAACATTGGGAACAAAAATACCGTGAGGAAACCTAGAAGGTTTTACTATAGACACATATTTATAATTAGACAACACCCCTTTACACCATTTAGAATTCAAAAAAGACACTTCTGAAAACAAGCCATTTAATCGGCATAATTCAACACTTCTATTAAATAAAGAAAAATTTTCATTTACTACTCACAGATGCCCTTTATTTACGAACAACTCAGACAAAAATCCGATAAATTTTTTGGATAAAAGGTATGTATAATTTATATTAAATATATTTGTATTTTTGTATTTACCTATTAAAAAAAAATTTGTACGGGGATTTCAATTTGCAATATGGTAACCTAAAAAAAGGTCAGATGCTATTAGCTGATTTACTGTTAAGTATACACGATTAAACATACATGAAAAAAATTATATATAAAAATAAAAACTAAAATTATAAATAAGTTTAAAAAGAAGGTTTGGGTTAAAAAAAAATAAAATATTTACTAGCGTAATAATTGAAATCACTAAAGAATTTAAAAACGGGATATCGGCCAAAAAAATTCAACCTGAATTCCTATTAAAATACATTAGTTTGACTAATCTTATATAATAAAATACACTTATGGTGCTAAAAACAACAAAAAGAATTGTTAGCCAATACATTTTATACTTTAAAGAAAATAAAAATAAAAAAAATTTACTATAAAAACCAAGTAATGGAGGTATACCCGCAATCGAAAAAAGTAATATAAAAATACTAAATGAGATAAAAGGGTTAATTTCGAGCAAATTAGAAAACATATTTATTCTTTTAATAAGAAGACCAGTAGAGCGGTCCCTTAAAGATAAAAAACAAAAAAATAAACCAAACATAATAAAAACATACGAAATAAGATAAAATAAAGTTACGTATATTCCAGAAACGTCACCTAAAGATAAACCAAGTAATAAATACCCTGTGTTAGTTATCATGCTATAAGTAAGCATTCTTTTTAATTTAACTTGGTAGATAGCTGCTATAGAACCTAATATAATTGAAAACAATGCTGTCAAGATTAATAAAACTTGTGAAAATAAAAAAACTTCAAAAAAAACAAAATAATATAATTTAAAAATAACGAAAATAAGAGATATTTTTGGCAAAGTTGACAAATATGCTGTGATAAACAAAGGTGAGCCTTCATAAACATCCGGCATCCACATATGAAAAGGTACCGAACCCATTTTGAAAAGAAAACCAACAGTTAAAAGTAGGAAACCTATAACGAAGCCACTAAAAACCATAAAATTTGAATCAAGAATAGTACCTGTTATTTTTATTTCTGATAAAAATAACATTAAATCGGTATAAGAAAGCAAACCAGTAAAGCCGTATATAAGTGAAACTCCAAATAGTATTATACCAGATGAAAAACACCCTAGAATAAAATACTTTAGCCCACTTTCTGTAGAAAACGAAGAAGTTTGTTTAGACGCAACTAATATATAAAAGGTTAAACTTTGTAATTCAATTATAAAAAATAAACTGACTAAATCATTTGAATTTAAGATTAATATGCTACTAAAAAGAGAAATAAATAAAATTAAAATAAATTCAAAATCGTAGGATTTAAATTGTATTATATACTGTTTTATAGCAAAAATAAAAATAAGAAAACCTAATAAAATTATATTTTTAAAGAAAACAATAGCAACGTCATTATAATAAAAACCTGCAAATAAATAATAAGAGTCAGTAGTATTATTATTTAAAATAATAATAAGAAGTATAAGTGTAAATGGAAGTAAATTTACAAATATTTGACTAACATTTAAGTAATAAGCAGAACGATAATTTTTTTTGTTAGATAACATAACAAAAAAAATTAAAAATGTAATTACACAAAGAATAAAATACATTTCAAAATGAAAAAAGTTTAAATCGTTAAAGAAAAGCCCATAACCAGCTGTTAAATCATATTTAAATAATTTTTTATCAAAAATTGAAATAACGGAATTGAAAATAATCATGATTTATTTTAAGCTTAAATACACATAAAGTGGAGCCTCAATTAGTGAAATAATATAGGATCCCTTCAAACCAAATAATATAGTGATAAAACAAAAAATAAAACCAACAATAAATTCTTTTTTAGAAAAATCAGAGAATCTTGAATAATAATGAACGGTTAATTTGTTAAAAATTATTCTGTTATACAACCAAATTGAATAAATAGCTGTCAAAATAATACTAAACGTAGCAATTAAAGCTGCGAAATGATTGTTCTCAAATAAACCTACCAATATTAAAAACTCACCAATAAAACTACTAGTTCCTGGAAAACTGATGTTCGAAAGTATTAATATAAACAAGCATAGACTAAAAATAGGCATAGTAGAAACTAAACCGCTATAATATCTTAAAATTCGGGTTTTATACCTATCATAAATACAACCTATGCAAAAAAACAAACCGCTTGATACAATACCATGGCTAAGCATTAAAAAAACACTACCGCCTATACCTTGAATATTTGAAGTAAATAAGCCTAAAATAACAAAACTCATATGACTAACTGAAGCGTACGCAATTACCTTTTTCAGATCAACCTGCCTAATAGTGCTACAACAAGTGTATATTATACCTAATAAACATAGAGTATAAACAAATGGTAGGAAAAAATATGTAGCGTCGCAAAATATTGGAATCACAAATCTCAAAAGCCCGTATGTGCCCAATTTTAATAAAACACCAGCTAAAATAACCGAACCTACAGTAGGTGCTTCAACGTGAGCCTCCGGTAGTCAAATATGGAAAGGAAACAAGGGGACCTTAACACAAAAAGCGAAGAAAAACGAAGCCCAAAGTACGAGTTGTCTGTAGAAACTAAAATTAGTGTTATATAAAATTCTGATGTCAGTAGTTTGAATATGTGAGTATATTACTAAAATTCCGAGAAGCATTAATAATGACCCTAATAAGGTATAAAAAAATAATTGATAAACTGCATGTATTTTTCTTTGTCGTGATCCTCAAACCCCTATTAGGATAAACATAGGGATAAGTATACTTTCAAAAAAAATATAAAAAAAAACTAAGTCCAAAACACAAAAAATATTAAATAAAATAAAAGTTATAAAAATAAGACAAATAATAAAACTAACATATTTATATTTTATGCTATTTCAACTTATTAATATACATATTGGGGTTAAAAAAAAGGTTAGTAATAGAAAAAGTAAAGAAATATTGTCGATTCCTATAATATAATGAAAATTAAAAAGGAACAGTCACTGTTTATGAAATTGAAAGTTGTAAATATCAAAATCAGATAGGATATTAAAATTATCTGATAAAATCCAAAAAAAAAGTATTAGTGTAAACTGAAAAAAAGAAAAAAACAAAGAGATTTTTTTTACTAATCTTACCTTTTCCGAAGAACCATGAGCGCTAAAAGAAATAATCAGCAGCGCGGCTAACCATAAACCGAAAGAAATAAATAATACGTAATATAATAAAAATCCCATCGTTAAACACTTACTTAAAAAAGCTATCTACGCCAGAACCTCAGCAATAAATAGATAAAAATAGGAAAATCCAAACAACATCGACAAAATGTCAATACCATATAGCCGCTTCATAACCAAAATGATGATTATAAATAAAATGCAAATCAATTAAACGGAAAAAACATACTATTAAAAATAAAGTACCTATTATAACATGTAAACCATGTAGACCGGTTGTCATATAAAAAGTTGATCCGTAAACCCCATCATATATATAAAAACTAGCTTTATAATACTCGTAACCTTGTCATACAGTAAATTCTAAACCTAAAAATATAGTTAAAAATAGCGCAAAAGCACAAATCACATAATTATCTAAAAGAGAGGATTTAAGCTCTTCGTTACCCGTATTAGAAAAAAAAAATTTTTGTCATGATTTATCTCTAATAACATGATGGCTTCAGGTAACTGTTAAACCAGAAAGTAGTAAAATTAAAGTGTTTAATAACGGGATTTTTAAAGGATTTAAAACATTGATACCAAGAGGTGGTCAAACAGAACCTAAAACAACACTTGGTGATAAACTAGCATGAAAAAAAGCTCAAAAAAAAGAAAAAAAAAACATAACCTCAGATATTATAAATAATATTACACCAAGCCTTAAGCCTTGTTGGACTTTTTTTGTGTGATAACCACTAAAAGTACTTTCACGGATCACGTCTCTTCACCATACAAACATCATAAGTAAAATTAAAAAAAAACCAGCTAACGACAACAAATTACCGTAAAAATAATTGTGCATGTGCATAACCATACCAAAAGTAAACATTAAAGCCGCTATAGAAGAATAAAGAGGTCACGGACTTCTTGTAACAATATGGAAACTGTGTTTTTGATTACCGGCAAAATGAACCCTACAATTATGATATCATCATTTATTATTCAAATCAATTAGTCTTATGTCGTTATTATACACATTGTTAAATTTATTTAAAAAAAAATCGTAATTTAGCTTCATATGGAAAATATTTTTTATACATTATTACACCCAATACAAACTTATCAATGTAGAGGGGTCTAGAATACAAAAAAGTTAAAATATAAATATTAAAAATTTACGCATAGCGGAATTTTAAATTTTAAAATTAAGAAACTGTATATATATTGCATTAGCCGCCACTTTAACTTACCAATAACAATAGGCTTTTATAGACCCTTAGTAAGACTATAACAAGAGATATACTTATAAATTTCTTTACATTTTTATCTAAAAAAAATTATAATCTTTCGTTTTAAACTTAGAATAACATAAAGACATAATTTTAGAATTACGAGTTATCGAATCAGAAATATAATAATTATTATTAACTGAAAAATAATTAAAAAAATGATAGAACGACTGTCCATAAAAACTAAAAAAATTAAATATTGAAGATCTTTTATACAATATAAATGGTGTGGATTCCGAAAGAAATGAAACTAAGTCAAAAGAATTGCTAACTTTAAAATAAGAAAAGCCTAAATTATCGATTAATGCATTTAGAATTTTCCAATCATCCCTAGAATTACCCGGATTAAAAAGGATTTTTTTAGTTTTTTGAACAACACCCAACGAATTAGAATAAAAAGTATTCTTTTCTATAAAAGAAGTGCTAGGGAGTATCAAATCTGAAACTATTGCATTTATATCTCCATGGTGCCCTTGATAAATTTGAAAAGCAGAGGGATTTGATAAATCCACTTTATCAAAATTTAAAATAAAATTTATAGGAAAACTTAAAAGATTGCCGTTTTGCGAATGAATAGATGATAAGTTAAATTCTTTGAGTGCGAAGTAGGAAGAATCATTAGATACAATGTTCAGGCCATTCCAATCATTAGAAAATACACCAGTAAAACGAAATAAGGGCATAAATAAATCACCCTTGAGCAAAGAAGAAGAATCACCTATAAAAAACATCGGTTTATTAGAAAACTTTTTTGAAACCTTAGTACTTAATCAATGAGTCCCTTCTAAAATCTGTAACAAAATCTTAGAAGAATTAGAAACATGTTTAACAAAATAATTAAAATTAGAGTAAAAACCCATAACAAAAATAGGTAACATTTTTTTACTCACCAACTGTTTAAGTTTAGAATTAATAAGAGGTAATTCAATTCTTAAGTTAGTATCAAATAACATACAAAAATCAGATTCATTTAACCTGTTTAGAGATGTATTAAACGAATAAAACTGAGTAAAATCATTATAAATAGAATTTTTTGTATTTGATAAAAAAAAATTAGAGCCGTTTAATAACAAAAAACGTTTAAATATATATATGGTCTCCAAATCCAAATGATCCCCCATATAACCCTGCAATGGGATAATAGAAGATTTATTACTAGAGACGACAAAACTATAAAGAAACTTTTTTATAAATAACATAGCCTTTTTTCAACCAATCTTTAAAAAAGTACCGCCAACCTTCAACATAGGATCGTATAAACGCTGGCGCCTAAAAGAATCATACGAGAAACGTATTTTATCCGTAATTCAATCCTCATTCAAGCCATAGTTTACCCTAGGAAGTATGCGCATAATTTTAGTACCCCTAACGTCGACTCTAATATTGCTATGAAGCGAATCTAAAATATCTATTGAATTATAACTTTTTAACTCTCAAGGTCTTGAAGTAAACGCAAATGGTTTCGAAGTTAATGCGCCAACAGGACATAAGTCAATAACATTACCTGATAATTCGCTTCGCATTAAATTTTCTATATAAAAACCTATCTCCATTTTAGAACCCCTACCGGTGATACCTAAAATATTAATACCCGCCACCTCGTTACTAAATCTAACACAACGCGTACAATGTATACACCGATTCATAATAGTTTTTATAAGCGGACCACACTCTTTATCCTCTACTGCTCGCTTAAATTCATAAAACCTACCACGATCACTTCCAAAAACTATAGACTGGTCTTGCAAATCGCATTCACCACCTTGATCGCAAATTGGACAATCCAAGGGATGGTTAGCTAATAAAAACTCAAGTACAGATTCCCTAGCTTTTTTAACTTTCAAAGTATTTGTGTAAATACTCATTGAATTAGAAACATTAATCGCACATGAAGCTAATGGTTTAATTTGCTTTAAATCCTCTACTAAACACATACGACAATTACCCGCAATAGACAGTTTTTCGTGAAAACAAAATCTAGGAATATCAATCTTATTTTTTAAGCAAGCTTGTATAAGTGTTAACTTATTATTTATTGTATATTGAAAATCATTTACTTTAAAGGATATATTTTTCATTAGGTATTTTGTTTTTTAGTATTGAATGATAAAAATATTACTAAACTCAACAAACAGGCAAATAAACCAAAATTGAAAAATGCATTAAAATCAGGAAAAAATACAGAAAACACTAATTTTATAAAAAACATTAAACCTAATAAAACAATAAAAATGTAATTATATAAAAACCCTGTCTGCAGCGAGCTAAGAAAAATAGAGAATTTATTAATCAATCTAACGAAACTTAAAGGGCCGAAAAACTCAATTAAGCCCCTGTCAATTACCTTAAATGTAAGAAGATAAAAGGCTCTTAGTAAATTAAATACAAAAATATTATTATATAGAAGGTCAAAATACCACTTTTTAGCTAAAAAGAAATAAGAATAACGGAAAAATCTATTTTTAATAATAAAAAAAGTATAATCATATACTATAAAATAAACAAGTAAAGAAAAGATAAGACCGGCTACACTAAAAACTAATGGAATTAATTTATAATAATAATCTAAGAACTCAGCATATAAAATATCAGAATTAACATAAAGATTAAAAATCGAATTTGCCCAAAAATCAGTACCTAACCCTATAAAGAGATCCTTAAAAATAAAACCTATGAAAATGCTTAAAAAACCCAAAAAACTTAACACATAAAAAATAAATGAAGAAGATTCATGGGAAGAACTGACAGCTCTAACATATGAATTAGTTTTTGCGAAAAAAACAAGATATATTAACCTAATAGAATAAAAAGAAGTTATAAAAGCAGCAAACACACCTAATCAATAAACAAAAAAACTGTTGATTGAAAATTTAGAAAATGCTATCTCTAAAACTACTTCCTTGGAATAGAAACCAGTCAAAAACGGAAATCCGGTTAAAGATAAAGAACCTACCAAAATAGCTATATATGTTAAAGGCATTAATTTTACCAAACCGCCCATTTTACGCATATCCTGTTCATCCAAAAGTGCATGAATAACTGAACCTGCACCGAGAAAAAGCAAGGCTTTAAAGAAGCCGTGATTAAAAAGATGGAATAAACCTACAGAATAGTTAGACATACCACAAGCAAAAAACATATACCCTAACTGACTACATGTTGAGTAAGCTATAACCTTTTTTATATCATACTGAACTAAACCAACAGTACCTGCAAATAAGGCTGTTAAACCACCTATTAATGATACCAAAAATAAACCAGAAAAGCTGTACTCCAATATGGGGGAGGATCTTATGAGAACAAAAACCCCCGCAGTAACCATAGTTGCCGCATGGATTAGAGCTGAAACTGGTGTTGGCCCTTCCATTGCGTCAGGCAACCAAGTATGAAGGCCTAACTGGGCTGACTTACCAATTGCACCTAAAAATAAAAAAATAACAATTAAATCAACCCTGTTTAATTTAAAACCTAAAAAAGATATATCTGGCTGAGTATTAAGGAACTGGATTAAATTGAAAACAACACCAAAATCAAAACTTTTGAAAAAGAAAAACATTATTAAAAGGGAAAAATAAATACCGAAATCGCCAAATCTATTAACTATAATAGCTTTCATAGCTGATTTATTTGCTTGTACCCGCGTATATCAAAAATTTATCAAAAGATAAGAAGATAAACCCACACCCTCTCAACCAAGAAATAGCTGTACAAAATTACCCGATGTTACCAACATCAGCATAAAAAATGTAAATAAAGAAAGATAACCTAAAAAACGTATTATATGAGGATCACCAGCCATATAATCAATTGAGTATAGATGAACTAATAAAGAAACAAACACAACAAGTAAAAGCATAACAGAAGTAATACTATCAAATAAAAAAAGCCAGTTTAGTTTTAATAAACCTAAGTGAAACCAAGCCCCAAGATCTATATAACAAACTGATTTATTAAATCCCACCTCATAAAAAACTCAAAAGGAAGAAATTGCTGATAGAAACATATTAGTTATTAAAATAAATAAAACCCGTTTTCCTAAAAACTTACCCAAAAGACAAGAAATAAAAAGATTTAATAAAGGGAATAATAAAGGTAATAAATACATTTTTTAATTTTTTAAAGAAACAGAATTTTTTAAATCCCGTAATGATTGCCTAAAAATGATCTGCCTTTTTATGTTTATATTTTGATTTAATACAAGTATAATTGAACCGATCATAGATATTAACAATATTAAACTAATAACTAAAAATATAAAAAATGTATAAGTATAAATTAATCAACCTAAAATTTCCGTATTAGTTATTTCAAAACTTAATGTTAAAAGATTAGCTGAAAAGTCATTTAACCTAACAAGACAAAAAAATGGCTCGTTATATATAATATTAACTCAAGTAGGTTCAGTAATTTGAAAACCGGAAGAAATAGGAACAATATAAATCCCATTGACTAATAGATTATTAGCAGTCAATGAAAGGGTTCCGGGAAAACTTAAAGCAAGCTTATGCACTGAATAAAGACCATTATTTAAAAACAAACTAAAAACTTCAACTATATTGAAGTTAAACGTAAAGGCAAAAAGTTGAAATAAAAAACAACTGCTTATTAATAAACCAGCTGGAATATATCTTCAAAAAACCTCGTCCAACTCTAAAATTTTTATATTTAACATCATAACGACAAAAAGGAACAAAACAGCTATAGCACCTACATAAACAATTAGGAATATAATTGCTATAAATTCAACACCTAATAATATCAGAACAAATGTAATATTACAAAAAACTAAAATTAAATATAAAATAGAATGGATAGGGTTTTTTGAGGCTATAACCATAAGACTGCAGAACAACGCTAAAAGACAAAAAATTATTAGTAAATAGTTTGTTAACATATTTAAAAATTTTAAACATAAGTCATATATAAATAAAGGTGGAATCGAACCGCCGCCTTAAATCCGTAGATTTAATACTCTACCACTAAGTTATTTAACAGTACAATTAATCTAAAACTGGGTAGGAATGGAATCGAACCACCGACCTATGGTTTTTCAGACCATCGCTCTACCACTGAGCTACCTATTTAAAATAATTTTTTTACTTATTTACAGATAAAAATTTTGTGTATAAATTGAAAGACACTGGTTTAGTTAAAGACAATTCGTCTGGATTTCTAATTAACATAGCGACTAAAAGTTTATAATCCGCTTCAATAAAAGGCGGTAAATTTATAATAACCTTTCGCCGCTTTAGCTGGGATTTGATAAAAAAATATAATTTTTTATAATATCTTTTATTAAAAGAAACAATCTCATTAAAATTTAGGTTGTAAGCTGAATAATTAATGACCTTATTGTTAACAAATACATTACCATGCTCTATAAATTTTTTTATAAAATATATAGACGGGAAAAGATTCAGCCTCATAAGGAAATTGTCAAGCCTGCCCTCAAGCATTAAAAATACAGCAAAAAGGTTAGCTTTTGACAATCTACGAGCTGAACTATAAACCTTAAAAAAGTCTGCCACTTTTCGAAAACCGAAAAACAAAGAAATTTTTTTATAATAGATATTCTTTAAAGCAAACAAAGACCATTTCTTTGTTTTCTTTTTAGGGGCAGCAACGTGGACAGAATAAAAAAAAACTTTCTGTTTCCGAAGATTTAATTTTTTTTTTATTACGAATTGGAGGTTATTTGTCCTCAAAAAAACTTTAGACTTATAAAACGTTAATCTTTTATTAATAAAAATAGTGGGAAACCGGAACAATTTAACCCGATTATAAATATTCGAATAAGTATAAGCATTATAAACTTTCGTATAAAATCTATTTAAAAAAGAAGGGCTAGTATAAAGTAAATTAAACTTTAACAAACCAGCAATCTTTGAACTTTTAAAAAGAACCACGCGCCTTCGCCTAAAAATTACACCCCCAGAAGATAACGGAACACTAAAATTTTTTTTTTTATTAAAAGAAAAAATACGAATATTCTTCCTAAAAAACTTAAATAAAAACAAAGTATAATTTAAGTTTTTTAGGAAACCTCTGCGAAAGTATTTAAATTTAGTTTTTATACGTAAACGGTTCTTTAAAACCATATCCCTATAATTTAGTAATATTAACCGTTTATTATAAGAAAACGATTTTTTACTTATTATCTGACCCCATAATTCATCCTGATATTTCTTATATAATTTATGCTTATAAAATTTAAACATCCAAAGAAATTTATTTTAAGTTATTTAGCCTTGAAAAAATGTTTTTTTCAACTTATATATCAAATAAAACATTGATTAAAAATTTTTACCATTTGAGTTCGGAATGATTTCAGGTAATTTTATTAAAAACACTTAAAAACTGACAAGATGAGATTTAAATTATAATTTTCCAAAAAACACCTATTTTTAAATTTATTGTAAAAAGTGACACGTATCCCGGTAATCCTAAAAGAGGTGGGCAGTCAAAATTTTACATAAATAAAGCAACTAACATTTTTTAGTTTATATTAAATTAAAATTTTTAAAATAAATATAAACGTAGTTATAAAAATAAATAGGATTAACTACATAAACTTCTATAGGCATAAAAGCGTGATTAACTCCACATAGTTCACTGCATTGACCATAAAAAGTACCTGTATTTTTTAAATATAAAGAGGTTTGATTTAATCTTCCGGGGACAGCATCAACCTTGACACCAAAAGAAGGAACAGCCCAGCTATGTAAAACATCAGAAGAGGTAATTAAAAGTCTAATATGCGTATTTTTTGGTAAAAAAAGAGGCATATCAGTTTTTAATAATCGTAAATCACCTAGATTTAGCTCAGCTTCATGTATCATATAACTATCAAACTTTATAGTTGTTTCTGGAATTACCATAGGTATATATAAATAACTTAATAAAGAACGGTCTTTTAAATAACCCATGTCCTTATACATCATTTCCATGGCTGCAAAACGATCAATAGAGTCATAATCAAATAACTTATTAGAATAAACGACAGAATAATCTGAATATTCATAACTCCAGTATCATTGATGACCTATTACCTTAACAGTTAACACAGGATCAATAATTTCATCCATAGCATAAAGTAAAGCAAACGACGGGACGGCAATAAATAAAAGTATAAAAGCCGGTAAAATAGTCCAAATTATTTCTATAGTTGTGCCATGATTTATATTGTACGTCCTATTAACAACATTAAAGGATAAATTTTCTTTATAAGTGTTTATTAATGTAGCAAACAAAGAGATATTTTTAGATTCCGGAAGATCGTTATTTAATGAACCATAATAAAATTTCCTATAAGTAGAAAGTAGAAGATAACCTACCACGAACAAAATAACAGCTAAAAAAAAAAGTATGTGGTCGTGAAGTTTTATAATACCATACGCAATAGGGGTTGTAGGATCTTGAAAACCAATCTTTCAAGAATTTGTATGGTCATTTAAGCATAACAAAGGATTGTAAAAAATAAAAAAAGTAGAAGAAGCAATTATAAAAAATACAAAAGACAACTTAAATTTAAAAAAAGAGGAATCAGAAACTGACTTTATAGAGGGAATAGTTAAGAAACGTTGGGTTATTAAGCTAATGTACGGTGAAAAAAAAGAGTGAGTAACTTTTATTAATTTAGGTGTGTTGTTATTATTAAAGGCTAAATATATTAAATAAAAAAACACTATGACACTTACTGAAGATATAATAGAACCAAATGAGGATAATATATTTCAGTAGTAATAGTTGTCCGGATAATCTGGAATTCTTCTAGGCATACCTGCTAAACCGACGAAATGCATTGGAAAAAATGTTAAATTTACACCAATAAACATTAACCAAAAATGAACATTACCATACATTTCGTTATAAGTATAGCCAGAAATTTTTCAAAACCAATAATAAAATCCTGCAAAAAAAGCAAAAACAGCACCCATAGATGGAACGTAATGAAAATGTGCAACAACGTAATAAGTATCGTGTAACATTATATCAAGTCCAGCATTAGATAAAACAATTCCAGTTAAACCACCAAGAGTAAACAATATTAAGAAGCCTATAACAAAAAGCAAAGGTGTTTTTCTTACTATTTGACCCCCCCATAATGTAGCAATCCAACTAAAAATTTTTATACCGGTTGGAACAGCAATCATCATAGTCGCAGCGGTAAAATAAGCCCTAGTATCAACATCTAACCCAACAGTATACATATGATGAGCTCAAACAATAAAACCCAGGACCGCGATAGATAACATAGCGTAAACCATACCTATATATCCAAAAATAGACTTATTAGAAAATGTTCCAATAATTTGGCTAACTATACCAAAAGCCGGTAAAATTAAAATGTAAACTTCTGGGTGGCCAAAAAATCAAAATAAATGTTGGTAAAGGATAGGATCACCACCGCCAGAGGGATCAAAAAAACTAGTATTAAAATTTCTATCGGTTAAAAGCATAGTAATAGCACCAGCTAGTACGGGTAAAGAGAATAATAATAAAAAGGCTGTAATTAATACAGACCAAACAAATAGTGGCAATTTATGCATAGACAATCCTGGTACCCTCATATTGAATATTGTAGTAATAAAATTTATAGCGCCAAGAAGAGACGATATACCTGCAAGATGCAGACTAAATATGGCTAAATCTACTGAACCACCAGAATGAGCTACAATTGAACTTAACGGCGGATAAACTGTTCACCCAGTACCAGCACCAAACTCAACAAGTGAAGAACATAATAACAAAAATAAAGAAGGGGGTAATAATCAGAAACTAATATTATTAAGTCGCGGGAAAGCCATGTCGGGAGCACCAATCATTAAAGGAACAAATCAATTTCCGAACCCACCTATCATAACCGGCATAACAAAAAAGAAAATCATTACAAAAGCATGAGCTGTAATAATAACATTATAAAGTTGGCTATTGCCACCTAATATCTGTGAGCCGGGGGCAGCTAACTCTAACCTTATAATCATAGAAAATATAGTACCTATAATACCAGAAAATCCACCAAATATCAAGTATAGTGTACCGATATCCTTGTGATTAGTTGAAAATAATCAACGATTATCAGTAAAAAAGCTTGTTAAATTATTTAATAATTTATTTATCATCATAAAGACTTTATAATTTATATCATTACTAATTAAAAAAAAATACGTATCCTAAAAAAAATTTTGTCCAGCAGCAGGTTCCCCTACCGCTACCTTGTTACGACTTCACCCCAGTCCTTAATCTAATTGTCGCGATTAGTGCTAAAAAAACGACAGCTTTAAAAAAAATTAAAAGAAATCAGAATCTAAGCCTATACCACTTCTAATCAAACCAATTCCCATGGCGTGACGGGCGGTGTGTACAAAGATTGAGAATATATTCACCGCAGCGTTCTATTCTGCGATTACTAGCGATTCCTACTTCATACTCTCGACTTGCAGAGAATAATCAGAACTAAGATTAATTTTTAATGGTTAGCTAAAACTCGCATTTTCGCTTCACATTGTAATTACCATTGTAGTACGTGTGTAGCCCAACCTATATAGGCCATAATGATTTGACTTCTTCTTCTTTCAATTAATTTTCAAATTAATATTGCTTTATTTTCTTTTAAACAAATAAAACTGAAGGTTACGTCCGTTAAATGAATTAACAAAACATTTCACAACACGAACTGCCGACAACCATGCAGCACCTGTACAAGTCAATATAAAATATTAAAAAAATATATTATATAAAAAAGCTAGTAATAGTAGGAAAAACCTATATCACAGCTAAGATAACTTGTATTCAAGGGTTGGTAAGATTCTTTGCGTTATATCAAATTAAACCACATACTCCACCGCTTATACAATCTTCCGTCAGTTTCTTTGAGTTTTAACCTTGCGGTCGTAGTACTCAGGTGGAATATTTACGCGTTAGCTTAATTACACTTTACAGTATAATCAATATTCATCGGTCAGGGCATAGACTACCAGGGTCTCTAATCCTGTTTGATCCCTATGCTTTTGTGCCTCAGTGTCAGTATTAAAATAGATAGCAGCCTTCGCCTATTGCATGTCCTTTAAATATCGAAAAATTTCACCTTTACACTTAATGTTCAGCTATCTTCTAGTAAACTCTAGCCTGTTAGTATTAAAAAGCCTTTAAACCTCAGGTTTAACCTTTACTTTGAAACTTAACAAGCCACCTACGCACCCTTTACACCCAGTCAATGCGAATAACACTTGCCCTCTCCGTATTACCGCGACTGCTGGCACGAAGTTAGTCAGGGCTTCTCCTTCAAGTACGATTGCATTATAATCCTTGACGAAACGAGTTTTACAGCAATTAAGCCTTCTGATCACCCACGTAACATTACTCGATCAAGCTTTCGCCCATTGTCAAATATTCTCCACTGCTGCCCTTTTAGAAGACTTGGGCCGTTTTCAGTCCCAATGTGGCTGATCATTCTCTCAAACCAGCTAAGCATCGTCGGCTTGTTGAATAATTACTACAACAACTACCTAATCCTTTAGAAGCTCTATTGTAGGCGATATAAATCTTTTATTTTTTTAATAAATTCAGGTATTTAACCTAACCCACACTTCAATTCTCCTATTCTACTCACCAGGTCACCACTCAAAGCAAATAGCTTTTCGTTCGATTTGCATGTGTTAAAATATGTTACCAGCGTTCACTCGGAGCCAGAATAAAACCCAACGATTGTTTTATACAAATAATGGAATTATTTGTATACGGTATAATATCTTTAATAGTTATTACAGCAAAAATATAAGATAAATCTAAAAACTCAGGAGGGTAGGACTCGAACCTACATCGTCAGGGCATGAGCCTGGTATGTTTCCATTTACAATACCTCCAAAAAAAAACAAATGATCTTTTAAGAAAAAAGGGAAATATCTTAAGCTCTAAAGGTTAACTAAAGGCAATAGTCAAAAATATCAAAACGTAAATAAATTTTTGTAAATAGAATAAATAAAAAAGGGATTTTTTTTACAAACATAACTAGAACTGAAAAGATCTGAGAGTGACAGGACTCGAACCTGCATCTTTTAACTCGACAAGTTAACTCTTTACCAATTAAGTTACACTAAAAATCAGAGTGACAGGACTCGAACCTATAGTCTTCTGTTCCCAAAACAGACACATTACCTATTATGCTACACTCTCTCTCTGTTAAAAATAACACTGGACGCAATCAGAATCGAACTGATATCTAATACGTGCAAGGTATTGATTTTACCATTAAACTATGCAAACCAAAACTAGGCCTAACTGGAATCGAACCAATAACCTTTCGTTATGAGCGAAATATTTTACCATTAAACTATAGGATTTTTAGAATAAATAAAAATTGCAAAAAAGTCATATATAAAAATATAAAATTTAGTACACGTAAACGATTTGTCACCAAATTTAATTTCGCGCCTATAAAAGTCATTATCTACGACTGCTTAAAAAAACATAAAAATTATTTTCTTGCTTATACGCTATCAGCAATTATAAAACTTATACGTAGCTACTCGACAGTGCCATTAACAGTACAATCGATTTACCAGTGGTATACATTTCTCAATCCTCTCGTACAAAAGAAACGTTTTTTTAGTTTTTACTAAAATGACAGATAGGAACCGAACTGTCTCACGACGTTCTAAACCCAACTCACGTACCACTTTAATAGGCGAACAGCCTAACCCTTGGAACCGCCTGCAGCTCCAGGATGTGATGAGTCGACATCGAGGTACCAAACAAGCCCGTCGATAAGGACTCTTAGGGCCCATTAGCCTGTTATCCCTGACGTACCTTTTATCCGTTAAGCAATAGCCCTTCCATCCAGCACTATTGGATCACTATGGCCGACTTTCGTCTCTGACTCGATCTGTCAATCTACTCAGTCAAGCAATCTTTTACCATTAAATTTTTGATTAATTTTTTATTAACCATTATTACCATTTGCACGCCTTCGTTACTATTTAGAAGGCGACCACCCCAGTCAAACTACCAGTCATAAAATATCCTAAAGTTTAGTTAGTTTTAAAAATTAAAAAAACAGTATTTCACTGACGCCTCAGCAATTAACTAGCGTTAAAGCTTAATAAGCTTAACTGTTTATTCTACATATTTAATATTTTAAAAACAATTTATGATTATAGTAAAGGTGTACAGGGTCTTTCCGTCCAATCATTTATATACTGCATCTTCACAGCAAATTTAATTTCACTAGGCTAATACTGGAGACAGTAGGGAAGTCGTTACACCATTCATGCAGGTCGGAACTCACCCGACAAGGAATTTCGCTACCTTAGGACCGTTATGGTTACAGCCGCCGTTTACTGAGATTTATATTCATGGCATTTCTACCAATCCTTTTTGTCTTTCAGCACCGGGCAGGTGTCAGACCCTATACATCGTTTTACAACTTAGCAGAGTCCTGTGTTTTTAGTAAACAGTCGCTACCCTCTATTCTGTTACACCTATAAGTAATTGCTTACAAAAGGTACTCCTTCTCCCGAAGTTACGGAGCTATTTTGCCGAGTTCCTTCAATATTATTATCCTATCACCTTAATATACTCTATCAAAATATCGGAGCCGATTTAAGTACGGTTTTTTGTCTTCAGAGCTTTTTCCAGAAAGGTCATAACTACCCAACTAATTAACTAAAATTAAATAGTTTACCGCCTTTGTCACTTGCTGAAAAATTTGAGAATTTTAACCCAAAACCCATCGCCTATAATTTTCATTATAAAACTTAGGGGCCGATTAACCCTATTAAAATAAATTTATAAATAGGAAACCTTATATATACGGTGGAATAGTTTCTCACTATTCTCTGCTACTCATACAGGCATACTTTCTCTTAATATACCAATAAACTCTCACGAATTTATCTTATTAAATTATAAGATACTCTACTACCGATTTACATATAGCTTTAGTAAATAATTTTAGTCCGTTATATCATAAAACTCTATAATGCTTTTATAAAATTAGTGAGCTGTTACGCTTTCTTTAAAGGATGGCTGCTTCTAAGCCAACCTCCTAATTGTTATAACACTTTGAATTATTTCATACACTTAATTATTTTTATGGACTTTAGCTGATATTCTGGGCTGTTTCCCTTTTGATTACGAACCTTCGCGCCCGCAATCTGCCTGTTCTGTAAAAGAATTTATTGCCATTCGTAGTTTAAGTAAACTCAGTAGAAGTATTAATTCCCATTGCTTACCTAGAGCTCTACCAACAATAATGTAAACAAAACGCTCTACCTAAATAGATTTCGTAGAGTACTAGCTAACACTAAGCTTGATTAGCCTTTCACCCCTAGCTACCACTCATCCCGGTATTATGCAACATACATGGGTTCGATCCTTCAGTACGTATCAAAGTACTTTCAATCTGGCAGTAAATAGATCGCTTAGTATCGAGTCTCAAAAAACTAACTTAACGCTTAATTAAAGCTCGCTTTCACTTCACCTTTATCTAACGACTATAGTTTGCTAGCTTTTTAGAAATCGCCCGCTCATTATGCAAAAGGCACCCTATAACACATTTTTGTGCTTTAGATCCTTAAGGTAAACAATTTCAAGATCTTTTAACTTTGTCTTTTCATCTTTCCTTCACAGTACTTGTTCACTATTAGTCATAAAAGCATATTTAGCCTTAGCAAATGGGTTTGCCTTTTTCCAATAGAATTTCACAGATTCTATTTTACTAGTTTATAAAAAATTAAAGAAAAATATAAAGGGCTTTCACCTTCTGTGGCGTTTAAATCATATAAAACTTCTAATCTCTTAAATTTTAAATTTTGGCTACTTTGTTTTCACTCACCATTACTAACAAAATCTTTAATTATTTTTCTTTCCTCTAACTATTGAGATGTTTCACTTAATTAGGTTAGAACAATATTTAAATGTTAGATTTCTCTACTGGGACTTACAATTCTAAGTAATTTTTCGACTCATTGTATATTTCGCCCGATTAGACGCCAGGAACTTTTATGCTATAAGATATTCGTTATTTACCCTATAATTTTTATATAATTACTTATTTGTACTTATATCAATTTTATTTTTGTGCACTAACATGTTAAATACGATTGGGGATAATGGGACTCGAACCCATACGGAACTACCCACTGATTTCTAAAATCAGCCTGTCTACCATTTCAGCATATCCTACTTCAATGAACCTAGATAGACTCGAACTATCGACTTCACGCTTATCAAGCGTGCACTCTAACCAACTGAGTTATAGGTCTCTGAACCCTATGAGAATCGAACTCATATTCTTAACGTGAAAGGTTAACGTCCTACCATTAGACGAAGGGTTTTAATTTGGGTGTATTGGGACTCGAACCCAAAACCTCTGGTTTAAGAGACCATTGCTCTACCAATTGAGCTATACAGGTTGGGATAATAGGACTCGAACCTATAATCATGGGTTCAAAACCCACCGCCTTGCCCTTTGGCTATATCCCAGCTTCGTAATCTTTTTAGAAAAATTGAAAAAGTTATAGCCAAACTGTTAATACAAAGGAAAAAATCAAAAATGTTAAAACAAGAGTTAAACCGAAAAAATTTAATAGGAAAAAAATATCAATAATAAAATAGTCGGCAAACTAACACACATATTCTATTTGATGCCAAGGATCATTGACTCAATCATAACTTTTAGCAGTAACGTAATTAAGATACAGAGAGTGGTCTTGTCCAGTAGTAGAAAGTCAATTAGAAAAGATAGCAAGAGTTTCTTCAGGTTTTTTGTCGAGCAAAGCTGAGACTCTATTAATTTCTCTGTCTAAGATCAAATCCTTTGGTGTCCAAAAACCAACCTCCTCACTCAACAGATCATAATAACGAAACATCGCCTGCTCAGCGGTGTAGTTATCTAACCAAATTGAAGGGTCTACAGAAAGTAAGCTAACCCTATCCCCGCTCTCCAAAAAGTCTATCGTACTAAAAGTAGAGACCTCGCATAAACCTTCCCAGGTTTCGCCAGTTGGTATCAAGGAGGGGTGGGGATAACTGAACTGAGTTAGCTGTGATAAACTAACTCAGGTAGGGGCGTTTCTGCCTAACGGAAAATAAAAGTGGCGATAAATTTTAAATTGATCAAGCGTTCCCCAACTGCTATACCATTCAAGGAAAGCAGTGCTCATAGTATTTACATACTCTTCTCGAAAACCAAGAAATTTGCTATTTACAAGCTGATACACCGTTAGGTTACCATCAGCAAAATATCTTGAGTAACCGGTCTGATCTATAATTTGCGGTAGGTGGTCCGGGATTTCAAAGAACCCAAAGTATGTTTTATTGAGGGGCAACAATTCATTCTTTAAAACAGGGTACATATAATTGCCTGTGTATAAGTCAACTGCATTACCGTTTAAAACTATCTCATACCTGGATAAGGCCGCCATTAAGCTTCATTCCCCATCCACATACCATAATGACGTGTTACGATTAGTTTTCCATAAAAATTCATCAAAAGGCATACCAGAATAATATGGTATATAGGACGGGCCACCTGCTTCATCAAAAACATAAGACAGGTCAGACGTACCACTATCACTTATTAAAATGCCATTGACTACCATTGCCAGAACAACAATACCACTACATAGAAAGTAAGTCATTTATTATTAATTTATTATTTTTATAGAATTTGGTAAAAAAATACATATCCTAAGCAGACTTTACACCAATGCATTAATACTAAAATTATTTACTTTGTGAAAATAAGCAAAAGTAAACATTAAAGCCGCTTATAGGGTAAATCATTAAATCACCAACCTGTAATAGTTACGAAAATTGGTAAAATTTCGGTCAACGAGGCCCGTTGACTAACATTTTTTGTACACTATGCCTCTTCTAAGCCTTAAATAAATATAGCTGAATAATGAACGGAAAATAAACCCCATCAACATTTGTTATTAAAAATGATAAAAAAATAAACACTAGTATATACACAAATTCCCAAAATAAATAAGTGTATCGAAAAAGAGAAGCAGTATTGTTGATACTAACTGTTTTCAACTTCCTTTGCTTTTTCCAGATCCAAAAGCCTACGTTCCAAATCTAAATTCTTTTCTCTTTGGAGCATCAACTCGGATTTAGTAATTTCAAGATTAGACTGAGTAATTTCAAGATTAGACTGAGTAATTTCAAGATTAGACTTTAAGTTTTGCAATTCCAATTTATAAGGTTTGGGGTATTTCTCATCTTTGATGCGTTCGTAAATAGAATTGACCTCTTCGCTATTCAATCGCTTAGAATTCTCATGACAAAATTCACTGGGATCAAATCCTCATCGAAGAAGTTGATGAGCACGGGTTTTGATCTTAGGGTCAGTTGTATATCAACCACCTTTTGAAGTGGTATAGACTCTAGAGCCATAGGTTGTCTCCTCATTGTAATCTGCTATGGTGCGATCGGTGCCGGTTGCTCAGTATAGAGCTGTAGCAACTCCCAAACTTGTTGCTCAAATCTCTTTCTTATTGGTTGTATAAAAAAGCTTCAAACGTTCCACCTTGGTTCTTGTGGTATATTTTCTTATCAAAATTCTGTCTATCATTTGAATTGATAATACTCTTTTATATACACCCGGCGGCTCCAACAAAAGCTCGGTTGGAGTTGGAGTTTTTCTAATTCAATACCATATGTAAAAGTGATTTACCATATAACAAAAAAACACTACACTTGAAATTATCATACCAAGGTTGCTTAAACTTTCACCAACGTGATTATCTCTGTAAAAATTCAAAAATAGAAAATGAAGGGTAAGAAGAAAAACCAAACTTCGACTAAACTTAAAATTTCACTCTAAGTCATGTTTAGCAGCAACCACTTCTGTATATTTTCTCCATTTTTCTTTATTTTCTTCACCACGTAGGAAATATCCTTTATCTTTAAGATAACGCAAAGTAATCATAACTGTTGTAAAAAAGAAAGAAAAGGCGGTAGTTTTATAGTAAATGTCTAAATACCACCAGGAGTCTGTTGCTCATATTTGAAAAATTCTTACACAGGCAAGCCAGACACTTCCTCATATAAGGAAGAGCGAGTAGTTCCTAAATGATGAGAATATTCACTCTCGCCTTTTTTTGATGAGAATGAATAGGGTGTTTGAGCGCAGTTTTTCTAATATCATATTTTGTTTTCGCACAAAATAATCCTTTAATTTAATTAACCTATCTAATATACCAGACCTTTTCGACGTAAAAAATAAGCATAATCGTTTATAATAATTGTACATTACACTTTTTATTTTCATTTTTGAATTTTTACAGAGATAATTTAACAGCCATTAAGTATTACTTAATGGCTAGTATTATATATATCGTTAAGATATATGCATGTAAGAATAGAAAAGATGTAAGCCTGTACTATTGCAATACAAAATTCCAATACTATAATGAAAACTATAAATAATAGTGGTAAAAATGAAATCAAAGCATACTTTTTAAAAACATTAAAGATAAAAGCGCTTAGAATGTTTAAAAGTGTATGACCTGCTAACATATTCGCGAAAAGTCGAACTGATAAACTAAAAGGTCTAATTAGATAAGAGACGATTTCTATGACAACAAGAAACGGGATTAATGGTTTTGGTACACCACTCGGCACGAAAAGGTTAAAAAATTCTACTTTATTGTTAAAAAAATTAATTAAGGTAATTCCAAAAAATAAAGAAAAGGCTATTTGAAAGGTAAATATTATATGTCCTGTAATAGTAAAACCATATGGCAGAAGACCAATAAGATTTGCAAATAGAATAAATGAAAAAATGAAAAGAACAAGCGGGAAATACTTTAGCGCTACTATGTTGTTTATCTGCTGTTTGAACAATTGCAGTACGAATAAGTAAATATTTTCAACCCCGTACTGCCATTTGCTTGGTATAAATGTATTTGTTGAGTAATTTACATAAAATAAAAACGTGAAACCGGTAAGTATTACAAATAAAATTATTGTATTATTAGTAATTGAAATATCAATATTACCAAAAAATAATTTTTGTAAAACTGAAATTCTAAATTGTTCTAGTGGATTAAAAATCATTGATTATCTATCTATTTCCCCGAAAACTATATCTTGTGTACCTATTATGGTAACAACGTCAGCTATCATATGTCCTTTTGACATAGAATTTAAAGATTGGAGATGTAAAAATCCCGGAGCTTTTATTTTGCACCTATATGGTTTATTTGAACCATCAGAAACTAAATAAACACCAAATTCTCCCTTGGGCGCTTCTACACATGAGTATGTTTCGTTTTCCGGAACATTAAAACCTTCACTATAAAGCTTAAAATGGTGAATAAGCGACTCCATTGAGTACTTCATGTCAACTCTATCCGGAGGTGTAATCTTTTTGTCATTTAATTTTATCAAACCCGAAGGCATTGCGGTTAAACATTGTTTAATAATATTTAAACTTTCATACATCTCATAAACCCTTATAAGATATCTGTCATAGCAATCCCCATTTTTACCTATAGGGGTATTGAAATTGATTTTATCGTACACTTCATAAGGGTTGTTTTTTCTTAAATCTCAAGCTACTCCTGAACCTCTTAACATTACGCCACTAAAACCATGGTTTAACGCCTCCTCGGCTGTTACTATTCCAACGTCAACTAATCTCTGCTTTCAAATTCTATTACTATTTAAAAGCTCCTCTACCTCCACTAAACGCCAAAAAAATTGCTCAACAAACTGCATTACGTCATTCCATAAACCTAGCGGGAAATCTTGAGCAACGCCACCCGGCCTTATATAAGCCGCATGCATTCTAGCTCCAGATACTCTCTCGTAAAACTCCATTAGTTTTTCTCGTTCTTCAAATAACCATAAAAATGGAGTCAGAGCACCCACGTCCATTGCATGCGTAGTAACCGCAAGTATGTGATTTAAAATTCTTGTTAATTCGCTGTAAATTACCCTTATATATTGAGCTCTAATTGGAGCCGAGCAGTTTAGCATGTTCTCCACAGCGATAGAATAAGCGTGTTCCTGAGACATCATTGAAACATAATCTAACCGATCAAAATAAGGAAGGGCTTGAATATAAGTTTTATACTCAATTAACTTTTCTGTTCCTCTATGCAATAAACCGATATGCGGATCAGCTTTTCTAATAAGCTCACCATCAAGTTCTAGTATAAGTCTCAAAACACCATGTGCAGCAGGATGCTGTGGGCCGAAGTTCATTGTAAAGTTTTTTATTCTAGATTTTTTTAAATAAGGGCTTACTTGATTTTTTCTCATGGGCTTGTAAAATTAAAAAGTCTATATTCTTGGGATAATTCAAGAGGTTCGTATACGATATTAGCTTTTTCATCATCATAGCGTATTTCAATATATCCGGTTAGTGGAAAATCCTTTCTTAAAGGAAAACCGTCAAAACCGTAATCAGTTAATATTCTTCTTAAATCTGGGTGGTTAGTGAAAAATATACCAAACATATCCCAACATTCTCTTTCAATCCAGTTTGCACTGTTAAATATATTTGAAAGAGATGGGGCATATGCGGAGGTATAGCTTTTGACAAAAAATCTAAAATTATATTTAACGGATAGAAAGTTATAGTTTAATTCAAATCTTTCAAGCTTCTCAGGATAATCTATAACGCATATATCGTTTAAGATTTTAGCTTGAATTAAACTATAACGTTGCAAACTAAATACAAAGCTATAAAAGTTTGGCATTTCAACCAGCAAATATATTGCATTTTTTTCACTTTTTTTCAATACTAACGCTTTAAGAAATTTTTTATATAAATTAGTTAGTAATTTTACATAATAAGTTTTCCTAAGCATTAATAAACTAATCTCACTCTAACGCTCCCTTTTGCCATTCGTAAATAAATCCTATAGTTAATATTATTAAAAACAAGAATATGGCTCAAACACCGAAAAAGCCTCCAGTTGATATCGAGATAGATCAAGGAAACAGGTACATTATCTCTAAATCAAATATCATAAACAATATTGCTATTAAATAATACCGTACATTAAATTTGCTTCTGGTATCTTCAAATGGTTGAAAACCACACTCATACGCAGAATTTTTTTCTATGTCTGATTCTTGATAAACTAAGAAATATGAAAGAAAAATTAATAAACACGAGATAAAAAAGGCGCCTCAAAAAAAAACGAAAATGTAAATATACTCTAAAGTCATGAAAAGTAATTTTTTTGGAAAAGAATAAATTAAAATTTTACAAAGTTTAATTTAGTAATAAAAAAGTCGCGCCGTTTATTGTATTTAATTTATTGTTTAAAACTTTGTAAAATTTTAATATTTCAGCCTTTTTGCTTAATAAGAAGCTTAGTGATAAAAAATTTTTTTTAAATGATTTCAAATTTAAATAAAAAAGTTTATTAATATAAAGAAAATTAAACACGACGTTTACATAAGCATTTATATCATTTAATATATAATCAATTTTTGATTTAAACTCGTTATTTATAATGTTTGATAAAAAATTCATCAAAAAAAATAAGAAAACTATAAATATAACAATTATAACCTTTTCGCTTATATAATGTAATAAGTTGTTTATTGCAAATAAAATAAAAAATAATAATAAGTTATATTTCATCAGTATTTAGTTCTTTAAATTTATTACTTAAACCAATCAGATTTGAGTTTAAAACGCCGTTTAATAAGCTGCCAACCAATAAACTCTTGGATTGATTTAAAGTTTGAACCTTACCTACTACACTTTTTGCTTTTTCAAACATAAAACTAACTTTTGCTGCTATGAAGAAATTTGCATATAACACATAGTAAACAGAACTAAATGCGCTGCTTGTCAGATTTTTATGTTTACTATTATACTCGACGTAATCAAATTTATATAAAAAAAAATATCAGATTTTATAAATAATGCTTCGTAACTTAAGATTTTTGAATACTAAAATAACGAAAAAGTTAACACTTAAAAAGTATAAACCAAAAAAAAACAATGTTAATCAGAAATACTGAGTAGCGAAAGATATCTTATCTAACTGTGGCATAAAATTTAATTTTTAAATTTATAGAATAAAACACCTACCCGCAGATAGGATATATGTAACATTCATATTATATTACATATGAAGGTTCGAAGGCGCAACAGCCTTTAATTAAAAATATTTATTTATGTATATATATATAATAACTCCTTTTGATCATTAACATGTTAAATACGATTTGATACATTTGGAAAACTTTTAAAAACTTTCTCTAACCCTTCTTAATACTTTTATTAAATCTCTTCCTTATAGACAATAGAAAAGAAAAAATCAAGGTAATGCTAGTATAAGCTAAAATAGAAAAATAACCCTTATAGTCTTTTTGCTTTCTTTTTTCTCATTAAAAGACCGTGACTTTTATTTTTTACTACTACACCTTGTAATACGAAAAGCCCAAACTTTTTAAAGCTGTCAAAAATTATTTTTCCTGTTTTTGTTTGATTCGTACTAATAAAAAATTTAAATAAATACTTTATATTCTTTGAGCGTGCTATTTTTGCAACAGATGCCGAAACTGTTTTTAATGTATCCGGGGATCTTTTTTTTTTTTTTGTAGTAATTTTACATGTTCCTGCTGATTGAGAAACTACGACTCTACCCATAATATCCGTTATAGTTAAAAAAACGTTGTTTCTTTTTTTACTGCAGAATAAGTAATAACGTTTCTTATTTGGATTTTTTTTAGTAAGTACTAAACGCTGTCGAAAGCTTACATAATTTTTTTTAGTTTTTTTATGCCATTTTTTCTTTTTAAAATTAAGCGACTTAGAGCAAAGTATTTTTTTTTGTAATCTTGGTTTTTTTGTTGTTATTATTTTTGAAATTTTCATTTTTTACAGCTCTTTTTTTATATTTTTTGTAGGTGTTTTTGCATTAGTATGTGTTCTTTGGCCTCTAACAGGTAATTTGAGTATATGACGCATTCCTGCATAGTTTTTTAATTTTTTCTTTCTGTTAACATTATTGAATATTTTGTTTTCTTCTAAATTATAAAAAAAAATAGCCTGATTTTTTATTAGTGAAAAGGATTCAAAATCCATGCTATTAACTTTTTTAAATGCGTCGATTCCAGTTATTAGAGCCATTTTATTAATTTTTTTTAAATTTAAACCGTGAATGTTTTTCAATGCACTAAAAACATTTTTATTTTTATTATTTGACACAAATGTATTAAAATTCTGTAAATCTTTCATATTTAAAATATAAATTACATAAATCTTTGTTTCTTACCTACTTTAAGTTTTGTAAACTTAAAATTTTTAAATTGTAATACCCCCTTTCCTTTATAAAAATTCGATTTTTTAACGCGTTTTATGTTTGAAATAAAATTGAAAATTTCAATGTTATTTTCGCCTAGTACAAAAATTTGGTTTTTTTTACAAAAAACCTTTAAATCATCGGGAATAGAAAATATTATATAATTACAATCTCCAACAAGTATGTATAATTTATTACCTAATATAAAATTCTTGAAACCCAATCCTATCATATGTAATTTAGAAAAATGATTGTACTGATTATGTAAAAACAATTCAAGATTTTTTGTTATAAACCTTATATAATTAATACAGTTAGTGTAAGTTAAGTCATTTAAAATGGTTAAATTTTCGTTTTTCAAAAACCCCCTACCGTTTAAGGTAAGTTTCAGTACTACTTTTTTTTTACTGTTAAAGTAAAAGAAAAAATTTTTGTTAAAATTTTCTATTTTCAAGGTTATTTTGCTGTTTAGATTTACTATTTTTACTAATTCCATTATTTTTAACTTATTTTTAATAAAGCTTCACCACCTATTTTGAACATGTTTGATTCTTCGTCGGTTAAAATCCCCTTAGATGTTGATAACAATAAGAAACCAGAGTCTTTTTTTGCTAAAAACTTTTCAAGTTTTTTATGTTTAATATATGTACGTCTACCTGGTGTTGATATAACTGCGATATTTCTAATTACGGGTTTATTATTTATATATTTCAATAATATTATAACATTTTTTTTGTCTTTTATTATAAAACCCCTGATATAACCTAATTTATAAAGTACACTTAAAAGATTTATACAAAGTTTTGAATTCTGTACAACTACCTGCAAGTGCCGCGCATTACAACCTACTTTTATAATACTTAACATATTACTTAATAAACTCATTTTATTTATTATATTTTTTTACCCCGTTTATGTAATTATTCGAGATTAACAATCTTAATTTTATTCGAGATAGTTTAAAATGATTTAGAACAGATCTTCCATTGTTTGTTATAAAACATCTTTGTCTAATACCTACATAAGAAGAATTTTTATTAAGCTTATTAATTTGCATTAATGCCTTCTGCCTAATGTAATTTGGTAAACGGGTGTTTAACGTTATGAATTTATATTGCAATCTTTTCAATTCAAATTTAAAAAACAGTTTGTATAACTTTTTATTTTTTATTAATAAATATTTCATAGCTAATTTTTTAATTTAACTAAAAACATATTATTTAAATACTTAAATAATAATTCCGGCGCAGTATTGTTCAACTTTATTGTTAATTTAATTTGAGTTTTTTGATTATGTTTATTGTAATTTCTAAAAAAAAACTGAATGTTATCTATATATAATATTAAGCTATTACCTAAAGTATTATATTTAAGGTGTTTTTGATAATAAATATGAAAAAAATAATTATAAAAGTTTAATATATACATAAAAAAATTAAATGAATTTTTTTTATTTAAAGATACTGAAATAAAAAATCTTTTCAGTATCTTTTTTTTTATGTAATTAAATTTCACTTTTTTTATAAAAGGTTTTTGGTTAGTAATATATAAAATTATTAAATAAAGTTTTATAAATTTTAAACTTCTCTCACCCTTAAAGGTATTAAAAACGGCTGATAAATTGCTGTTTAATGGAGTTTTCAATGTATTAGTATTGAATAAATTAATACTGTAAAGCAAACAATTTTTTAGTAAATTATTATATGAATTGTACTTCATTAGAGTGTAACTTGAGCTATCGATATTATTTTACTGAATTTTAAATTAACTCTGATTTCTCTGAAAACGGGTCCTAACAACCTGGAACCAATAGGTAAATGATACTTATTTATCAAAGCAACTGAATTTGAGGAAGACCGCAGAAAAAAATTGCCCCACCTCCTTACACCTTTAATAGTTCTTAAAATTATTGCCGAACAAACCTGACCTTTTTTTACCTCTTTACTTTTTTTTATATTTTTTTTTATAATATTTTTTTTTACAACTACAGTTATAGTGTCACCAACACCTGCACCCACTCTGGATGAAGAATTTAACAATCTTATACAACTAACAAATACTGCGCCGGAATTATCAGCTACCTTTAATACAGTCTGTACGTTTATCATATTTTTTTATAATTTTAGTAGGCACAGGTAATCTTAATGAAGATGATTTTAGAGCCCTTACTAATAAAGCCTCATTAACGTTTTTAAATTCAAAAATAATTTTACCTGCCTTTAAAGGGTAAACCTTTACTGCTGGGCTTCCCTTACCTCTTCCCATACGAACATCTCTAGGTTTTCTAGTTAGCATTCAAAATGGTAATGCTTTAATTATTAAGAAATTTTTTTTTTTAATAATTCGTTTTATTGCTTTAAGTGAAGCTGTTAGTTGTTCTGATGTTAAATTACAATTACCTAATGATTTTAAGCCGAAATTGCCAAAATGTATTAAGTCCTGCGCATATATATTATTATTTTTATATTTTATTTTAAAATATTTTTTAAATTTCATATTTTTTTATTTAAACAATAAAATCAGCCAAATTAGTTTTTTTTTTACCTAACCTAACCCAAACCTTAATAGTACAAGCACTATACTTTAAAGCAATTGTTTTGTAACTATAGTCTAATTTAGACTTTACAGTACTAAAGGCTAAACTACCAAATGCTTTTCAGCTATAAGTAGTTCTCTGTTTTCTAGAAAAACGGCCTGAGCACGTTATCTTATAACCCTTTACCAATTTTTTTCCCCTCATAAGTGATTTAAAAAGAAAGTTTATATTTCTTAAAACTTCCCATATAGTGTAATATTGGGTTAGACGAATAAAGAAAAACTCACTGATTATATTAGCATTAACATTCATTTTTGATAATCCAATAACAAAAATTTTACTTATAAAATTTGAGTGATTAAATTTTTTTAGATAAAAGAGAGATAGTGTTTTAAAACTATTCCAATAAATCTTCAAAATTTTGTTTTTTATAAATAAAAAAAAAAGTTTTCTAGAGTACTTTAAAATTATTTTTTTTTTTAAAACCATGAATATTCTAGCCCTAAATTTTTTAAACTGTTTATTTATTCTAAGTGATTTTCTATATTTTTTGTAAAATCTCTTATTAAACAAACGCCTTATTAAAATAAACCGGGTATTTTTTTTTAAATTAAAAAACAACAAATCTAAGAAACTATCATGTATATAAAGATATAAAGATATATTATCAAAAACACGTATAACTTTTAAATTGACGAATATTATACCTACAGAAGTTGAATCAAAATGAGATGTTAAAAGCTTTCTAAAAAAGCGGTCTAAAAGTACATCTTGATTTACTAAATAAGAATAACTCGAATTGCTTGAAAATCAATTATTATTTCAATATCTAATATTATATAATCTATAAGAAATAGGGTTTATAACATGGCCCATTTATTACTTTTTACCTTTTTTTTTTAACACCTTTTTTTTATGCAAGACACCCATTTTTCTAGTAAAAATAAATTCACCTATTTTTAACCCAACCATAGAACGATCAACGAGAATTGATTTATATGATTTGCCGTCGTGCAGAGTAAATTTTTTTTTCAGCATTGTATTAAGTACTGTAGAAGACTTTGCCAAACTAATATTATTTTTATAAAAACAACCTTTTCAAACTGCTCTCATTTTTTTTTAAAATTTTCTTTTTTTAATAATAAAAACTGATTTGTTTTTTCTAGTAGGTTTGCCTTTTGTTATAACTCCATAAGGGGTTACAGAAGGTCTTCCGCCAGAAGTTTTACCTTGACCGCCACCGTGTGGATGATCAACTGGATTCATAGCAACACCTCTAACAACCGGTAACCAACCTTTAAGACGATAAAACCCGGCTTTTCTAAAATTTCTATATATATATTGAAAATTAGAAATTGAACCTACGGTTGCTGTACAGTTTGAATTCACTCTTCTTAATTCTCCTGATTTTAACTTTAAAACAATAATATTTTCAAATTTACTTACTATGGTAGCATACGAGCCGGCAGCACGAATGAGCTGAGCCCCTTTGTTTTCATTTAACTCAATCGAACTAATTTTAACCCCAATAGGTATTTTATGTAAATAGGTTGAATTCCCGGGCTTTAAAAGGATATTTTCCTTCGCAAATATACAATCACCGATTAATAAACCTTCCGGTGCTAGTATATAAGACATAATACCATTAGAGTAAACAACTAGTGCTATTAGGGAATTTCTTTTAGGGTCATATTCAATCCGATGAACGAAACCAAAAATATTTCATATATATCTTTTATAATCTATTAAACGAACCATTTTTTTAGTACCACCACCACGATGGTATCTAGTTATCCTTCCTTGATTATTCCTCCCTGATATTCTTTTTAAACCAAAAATTAAATTTTTTACTGGCCTATTTTTTCATAATAATACTGACATATTCACTAAAATCCTGTTTTTAAAAATTTTAAGAATCTTATATAGCTCTTATTTTCAAAAGAAGCGGAATGGTATTCTTTTCTATACTTAATTAACACGCCCTCATTTTTTATTGAGCTATTTATCTGATTAAATAAAGAATTAACGACATCTTTTTTATCAATATGAGTTATTAATCACCTAATACTAGTTGAATAGCTTTTTGATATAGGCATTAGGGTAGGTATTTTATATTTTTTACCCCCAATAAACATAACTTTATAATATATTAAAGGTCTTACTTTTTCTAAAAATTGCAAATAATTGTCAATAAACTTATTCTTGTATTTGAATTTTAATAATAAAAAAAGTCTTTTAAAAATACTAATAGAAAGTTTTTTTTTACCACAAGAAGTAAGACCTTGAAAAAACATGTTTAATAGAACTAATTTTTCCACTCTATCTTTGGATAATTTGCAAATAACTTTTTTCTTTTTATTCTTAAATACCTTACCATATCTCGCTAATACTAACTTTAATCTGCTGTATTTAACAAAGTTTTTTAAAAAAAAATAGAGACCATGATTTTTATAAAAATCATTTGCTATTCTAAAATGACGAACAGCAAAATTTTTAGATTTTTTTTTAAAAAATCGGAAATATAAGCGCTTAAAACCTCTACGATATGTTTTTTTTCATAAACGCTGCTTATTTTTTCATCTATATTTGACTAAAAATTTTTTCAATCTAATAGACTCCACCCTTTGGCGTAAATAATAAAAAAAATATCTTTTTTTGTAACCCAATTTATAAAGCTTTCGTACAAATAAAGCCCTTTGAACCTTATTTAAGCGAAGTTTTTTAATTTTAAATTTACCCTTTTTATTTTTTTTTCTTAAAAAATGCGGAGCTTTAGCACTTTTATAAACCTTTAAAAATTTTTTATATTGTTTAATTTTCGATTTCAAAATTCTTGTAAAGTAAAAGTTTTTGTAATAAAAACGCTTAAAATTTTTTTTTAGTCGAATAGCCATATTTAGATAATTTTTTCTTTCTTTCAAAACTTTCCTTTCAACTAAAATCGTATTTACCTTTTATTAAAGTATAACGAACACCAGGAAGATCCGGAGCTCTTCCTCCTGAAACAAGGACTGACGAATACTCCTGTAAATTGTGACCCTGACCGGGTATATATGCAATAATCATTCTACGTGTAGACAACCTTAACTTAGCCACTTTTCTTTGAGCCGAATTAGGTTTTTTTGGTTTAACAATTCTAAGTTTAACACAAACACCCTTTTTTTGAGGACAACCATTTAATGCTTTTACATTATTAGTATGAATTTTTTTTCTTCTGGGATTATTTAATACTTGATGATATGTTGGCATTTAAATTTTTATTCAATAAAAATATTATTTTTTTATTTAAAAAGTTTAAATTTTTAAATATTTTTATAAAAATTATATAAATAATTCTTATAGTATACAAGTTTGTCAGCTTTGATTGTGAACTAAAAGCAGAAACAAAAGTTTTTACAAATGAGTGGCTTAATAAATTTACCCCTATTTTAAAAAAAACAGGGAAAAAATTACTATCTGGCATTTTTAAACTAATCTCTTTTAAAAAACTTAAAAAATAGCTTAATTTAGATGAGCCTAAAAAATACATGTTTCCAGAAAAATAATTACTACCTGTTAAAGAAGACAATAAATTCGGCTTATTTTTAAAGATAGAGATTCTTTGAACAGCTAAAGCTACTTTTAAATAACTTATATTTGAAGCAGAACTATTATTAAAACTAACGAAAACACCATACTTATTTCACAGAAGTTTACAAAGGAAAGCATTATTTTGTAAACTAGATTTTAACAGAACTAAGCTATTTAAATTTAAAAAGCTGTTTTTAATGATAGCTTGAATTACATCTAGGTGGAAATTAACTTTTATTATCAATGATAAATATTTCCTTAATGATAAATAAATACGTTTATGAAAAACAGAAAGAAAATTTGAGTAGAAAACTGATTTTAATAAAGAAACTTTGTAAATTGAAAGAAGATCAATATTAGGTTTTGTAACTGAAAAATTAGGTAAATTAGAGAGAATAGAAACTATGTAAGGCGTTTTTAAAACTATTTCAAATGTTTTTATTTTTGAAATTTTTACTAAAACCGGCACAATAACATCAAAATTAATAAATTTAGTTTTTATATCGAAATCATTGATAAACTCTTTAACATTTATACCATACAAACCTAAAATAGGTGTAAGAAATGAAACCATATTAGTATGGTATTTAGGTATTAAAATAACAATTTCCTTTAAATGTAGCTTGTCGTAACGAAAATTCAAATTAATACGCATGTATATATATATAATAAATATCTAAAAACTCAGGAGGGAAAGGACTCGAACCTTTATCTTTAACTTTGGAGGATAACATTTTACCCTTAAACTACCCTGCTGGCTGTGAATACGTTTAACAACTAGATCTAAAACTACACAAACAAATCACTAGAAAAAAAATGATTTATGTAACCCCCCTCAGAAGGAAAGCCATCAAAAAATAAAGTTAATGACACGCTAATAAAAACTAAACCAATTGTAAGGGGAACAAAAACCTTTCAACCTAATCTCATTAGCTGATCATACCTATATCTAGGTAGGGTTGCCCTAACCCATATAAAAGCAAATAAATAAATATATACTTTTATTATATAGACAAAAGAATGGTAAATTCATGTTACGTAGTAAAATTCTGAACGTAATGTGTAAAAAAATTCGTCTACATATATGTAATACTCTAAAGAAAAAAATTTAATAAAAAAGTATAAATCAGGCATGGTTCAACCGCCAAGAAAAAGTATAGTAGCAACGTGACAAAGCAATATAATATTTGCATACTCCGATAAAAAAAATAAAGCAAATAGTACACTACTATGCTCAACGTTATAACCAGAAACAAGCTCGGACTCAGCTTCAGCTAAATCAAATGGATGCCTGTTTGTTTCGGCCAGCATAGCGATAAAAAAAAGGAAAAATTGGGCTCACAAAACGAAAGCATATCAAAGATCTTTTTGTGCTCAAACTATTTTTAAAAAATTTAAAGAACCACTTAAAACTATAATATTTATAATTATTATACCAATAACCACCTCATAAGCTATAACCTGAGCAATTGAACGCAGTGCACCTAAAAAAGCATATCTTGAGTTACTAGATCATCCAGCGACTATTATATTTAATGTATTTAGAGACGAGACCATAAACACATAAAGAATACCGATATTTATGTCTGCAACTACGGTCATGTTATTAAATGGGATAACAAACCAAGCACTTAAACTTAAAATTAGCAATATTAAAGGACCGCCAAAAAACAAGACAGAAGAAGCATTTTGGGGAACAGGATTCTCTTTTAATATAAGTTTTAATGCATCAGCTAATGGTTGTAAAATTCCCAAAAATCCTGTTCAATTTGGTCCTTTCCTTTTTTGAATACTAGCCAATACTTTCCTTTCAAATAATGTTAAAAATGCAACTGTTAAAATTACATTCAATATTAAATATAATGATAAAAGGATAAAATAAACAGTTAAATTTACCATCTTTATAATATGAAAACCAATATAAAACTATTTGGAAGAAAAACCAAAAATACTTGTAGTAATAAACTTAAAGTAACTAATAAAAAATGCAACAACGTTATTATTATTCTTTTTTTTATAATAATCATTGTTGGATAATAAAATTACGTTAGTATTAAAAACAGAATAATTTGAAATTCTATTGAACAATTCATTTTCGTAAGATCTAATAATCTTGTTATTTACATTTGTAAGGAACCCTTTTATACCTGAATACATTAAAACAAATTGATTTTCTATAGGTATAGGCGTAAATCTATTTTGATTTAATAATTCTGTTAACATATTACCCCTTGATAGTAAATTTTTAGTTGTTTCATCTAAATCACTACCAAATTGAGCAAAACTTAAAGCTTCCCTGTATTGAGCTAATTCTAGTTTTAACGAACCTGCAAGTTTTTTGATAGCTAATATTTGCGCAGCTGAACCAACACGGCTAACGGATAAACCGACATTTACAGCAGGCCTAATACCATTATAAAAAAGATTAGTTTCTAGAAATATTTGACCATCAGTAATGGAAATAACATTAGTGGGGATATAAGCAGAAACATCACCAGCTTGTGTTTCGACAACAGGTAAAGCAGTTAAAGATCCGCCACCAAAATTTTTATTTAATTTTGCAGCTCTTTCTAATAATCTAGAATGAAGATAAAAAATATCACCAGGGTATGCTTCTCTACCAGGAGGTCTTCTTAATAATAAAGACATTTGACGATAAGCAACGGCTTGTTTACTTAAATCGTCATAAATAATTAAAGCATGTTTACCGTTATCTCTAAAATATTCACCAATAACACAACCAGTATAAGGAGCAAGATACTGAAGAGGCGCTGCTTCAGAAGCCGTTGCAGCTACAATAATACTATACTCTAAAGAATTGGTTTTTTCAAGTAAAGTAACTAACTTACTAATCGAAGATCTTTTTTGACCTATTGCTGTATAGATGCAATAAAGAGCATTCTTTTTATTTTTAGAATTTTCATATTTTTGATTTAAAACAGCATCTAAACATATTGAAGTTTTTCCAGTTTGTCTATCACCAATAACCAATTCTCTTTGACCTCTTCCTACAGGAACTAAACAATCAATAGCCTTAACACCAGTAATCATAGGTTCGTTAACAGACTGTCTTGTAATAATACCAGGGGCTTTAACTTCAACTTGTTTTAATTCTGAACCTGGAAAATCACCTTTATTATCTATCGGTTGACCTAGCGCATTTACAACTCTACCAAGTAAACTCATACCAACTGGTACACTAATGATGTTTCCAGTTCCTTCAACATATTCACCTGGTTTTATTTTTGTTTCATCGCCAAATAAAACCGCAGAGACTGTTTCAGAATTTAAATTAAGTGCCATACCTTGAATCTCGTTAGAGAACTGAAGCATTTCACCAGCTTTAACGTTAGAAAGGCCTTCTATTATAACAACACCATCAACAATGCTTTTAATAACTCCTATATTGCTATCATTTTTTAAATATTGTAGAAATAATTCATTTATATTTTGGTTTTGTAGTAAGTTAGACTTTAAAAATTGGTATTTTTTCATTATGTTAAAGGTTGTAATAAATCTTTGGCAAAGAATACAAAAACAGTAATATTTAATTCTGTCATATGGTTGCTTTTACAAACTTTTTATAAAAAATAAAAATAAGATTTTAAGATTTACATCAAATCAGGATTTTCTAAATTTAAACGGAGTTTTCTATTCTCTTCCTCAAGCGCAGTAGCTTTTTCCTCAAGCGCAGTAGCTTTTTCCTCAAGCGCAGTAGCTTTTTCCTCAAGCGCAGTAGCTTTTTCCTCAAGCACAGTAGCTTTTTCCTCAAGCGCTAAATACCTTTTGCTTTCGTAAGGTCTAACAATCTCAT
>JADHEF010000156.1_pt1 | contig 82283 bp, 63 predicted proteins | sample 8952391 | NCBI WGS metagenome assembly JADHEF01 (sample SAMN16124439, study PRJNA663245) | bioreactor sludge metagenome | isolation source: sludge (nitrite) | place: India:Bengaluru | collected 2019-02-28
TTTTACGCTGTTTCAGCAGACTAACAAAGAACACTTTGACCACCAATAGAAATTGGTGCACGATGGTTGTGCAAATATGCACAGGAATTTAACAGGATGTTAAATAAAAAATGAAAGTAGATTGGGATCATTTACGCTTTTTTTTAGTTTTGGCGCGTGCTAAAACACTCACCAACGCAGCACGCTTAATCGGGGTTGAACATAGCACCGTAGCGCGGCGGATTCAGGCCCTGGAAAGTACTTTAGGTACGCAACTGTTTAAGCGCGAAGCCACCGGTTATGAACTAACCTCGGAAGGTCTGGCACTGGTGCCGCGTGTGGAACAGATGGAACAGTCCTTTATCCAGATTGACAAGCGCCATGATCCCTTGCAAGGTCGGGTCCGGATTGGTGCGCCAGAAGGTTTTGGCACGGCATTTTTAGCTCGTCTTTTGGCAGAATTTTCCCAGCATTATCCTTTGCTGACCATTGACCTGATTCCGGTACCGAAAGCGATCAAACTTTCACATCGAGAAGCCGATATTGTGATCGCGATTGACCGGCCCAAATCTGGTCCGTATATCATTACTCGTTTGTCTAATTACTGTTTAAAGCTATATGGCAGCCAGCATTATTTACAGCAAAATCCGGAAATTAAAAAACTGGAAGACCTCCAGCAGCACCGTTTTGTCGATTATATTGATGATCTGGTCTATAGCACTGCACTATATTCGCTAGAGCGTCTTCCCTTGCAGGTCAGTGCCTGTTTTCGCAGTAACAGCATTCTGGCGCAGGAAATTGCCGTGCGTGCAGGTGCTGGACTGGCCATTTTGCCGAAATTTCTGGTCAATGATAAAAATGAACTGAAAGAGGTGCTGGGTCAGCAGCTCAGTTTTACCCACACTTTCTGGATGCTGACGCTGGTCGATCTGCAACATGAACCAAAAATTAAACTGGTCTGGGATTTCTTGCGTAAACAAGCCGATCTTCAGCAAGACCTGTTAATGGGCAGATGAATATTGAACACACTGTTCACTTTGCAAGGCTACGTACTTTAGTTAAATCAACTGAAACAACAACGTATCGATACAGCAAATGAACGTATCACAACATTCCTGACGCTCATGACTTGTTAAATTAACAGTCGATCATTCGCGATGTTTTTTAATGAGCTACAGGAAAATAATATGAAAATCTTGATGGTACTGACTTCACATGACCAGCTGGGCGATACTGGCAAAAAAACTGGCTTCTGGTTGGAAGAGCTAGCTGCGCCTTATTACACCTTTGTCGATGCAGGCGCAGAGGTAGTTTTGGCTTCTCCTGCAGGTGGTCAGCCACCATTAGATCCAAAAAGTAATGAGCCGGATGCGCAAACCGAAACCACCAAACGCTTTGAAGCAGATGAGGTGGCCATGCAGGCTCTTGCCAATACACATAAGTTGAGTGAAGTCTTAAATCAGGATTTTGATGCCGTGTTCTATCCGGGTGGTCACGGTCCATTATGGGATCTAGCCAAAGACCAGAATTCTATTTCTTTAATTGAGCAGACTTTACAGGCAGATAAACCTGTTGCGCTGGTCTGTCATGCACCGGGTGTACTTCGTGAAGTCAAAGATGCCGAAGGTCATTCGATTGTAGAAGGCAAGACAGTCACCGGTTTTACTAATACCGAAGAAGACGGCGTAGGCCTAACCGATGTTGTCCCATTTCTAGTGGAAGACATGCTGAAAGAAAAAGGTGGGAAATATTCCAAAACTGAGGACTGGCAGGTATACGTGCAACAAGATGGTCTGCTCATTACTGGACAAAACCCCGCCTCTTCTGCTGCAACGGCTGAAGCTTTATTAAAATTATTAAAGTAGAAGTTAATCTAAAATTCGTATTAACCTTTTAGATCGCTTCTTTTTGAATAAGAAAAACCCTGAATGATGCAAGATTATTCAGGGTTTAATTTATCTATTTATTGCCAGATTTAGTTCGCTTCAGCCGCTGTGGAGGCAATATGCTGAGCCAGTAACTCTCTGAGTTTAAATTTCTGGATTTTCCCTGATGGGGTCATCGGAATTTCATCCCAGATCTCCAAACGTTCCGGAAGATATTGCATAGCCAGATTATGAGTTTTCAGGAAATCTACCAGCTCATTAAAACTTAACGGCTTTGTCTGATCTTTCAGCTTGATGATTGCACAAGAACGCTCGCCCATTCGCTCATCTGCATAAGCCACTAAAGCTACTGTGGCGATATTCGGATGCTTATAAAGTAGTGATTCAATTTCCGCGACCGGAATATTTTCTCCACCACGAATAATCACATCCTTCTTACGTCCGCAAATCCGAATATAGCCATGCTCGTCCTGATAGGCAATATCGCCAGTATCAAACCAGCCTTCGGCATCCGTATCATTCAAATGTGGACGTTTTAAATAACCGCCAAAATTTGAACAGGTGCGGATCATCAAACGCCCGGATTCATTCACGGCTTTGGTCTGACCTTTTTTATTCACGATCTTGATTTCAACACCAGGTAAAGCGATGCCATCCGTATTGAAAGAGTGTTCATCCTCATCTTCAGGTCGGGTCAGCGTCACTGCACCACATTCGGTCATACCCCAAGCGGATATGACTTTAACGCCCAGAATTTCCCGGGCTTTTTGTACCAATGGTCCCGGAATTGGCGCACCAGCACACAGGAAGATTTTCAGTGAATCAACCTTGTCATGCTGTTCCGCCACGGTATTGGACAAATCATTCAAAAATGGGGTCGAGGCCATGGTGAAATTCACCTGATGCTGATGAATTAGATCCACTGCTTTGGCTACATCCCAGCTTGGAAACATGGGACAACTTGCAAGCTGATTTCTTTGATTTTTATGGTCAAGCCTTAAATAAGCTGGCTTTTGATGATGTGATTACCCTGATTCATCTGCTCAATAAAGTAAATGATGGTTTAAAAAGTATTCATCTGCATAAAGAAAAAGATCAGGAATAAACAAATAGAAATACAGCTTTAATTGATGAATATAAAAAAAGAGCCTGTATTCAGGCTCTTTTTTGAAGTTGAAATTATGCTTTTTGTGGATCGTATTGACGGTCTTTGATGAATATCCCGGACACTGCTCCACATAAGAAATAGGCCCCACCCATAATCAGGAAGCCTAAGCCAATTGAACCACCGCTGGCTGCCGCACCAATAATCGCAGGTGCAAACATGGCGCCAATACGGCCTGCATTATAAGCACCACCTACCGCAGTACCTCGAATCGAGGTGGCGAAGCTTTCTGTCATATAAGTGGCATTAATCGCATATGGAATACCATACAGGAATCCAAGGAAAATCAGCAGATAGGCAATGTTATCTGGCGTATTGAATAGCACAATCACGGGCAGGAAAATCGCCGTTCCAATTGCTCCAAACGAAAAGACAGCGCGTCTACCCAGACGGTCTGTAGCAAAGCCCGCCAGAATTTTTCCGAAAATCATGGCTACATAGGTACCAATCATATAGCCTGCCATGGATTTAAAATTCATGTGCAATTCAGATTCCAGATATGCCGGCATCCAGTTATTTACGCCATAGTAGCCAAATTGCAGAAAACCGGCCGTAAAGATCCACAAAATAAACATTCTGCGATTCGCAGGATCCGCGAAAATCTCTTTGACTGTGCTTTTTTTGGCGGGTTGCTGTGCTGTGATTTCAGCTGGGGCATATAGACGCTACAAACGTGCACGCTGCCAGGATTCTGGCTCAGGAACCAGTTTCTGGATAAAAATCGCCATAACCGAGGGAATAATGGCAATAAAAAACAGGGTTCGCCAGCCATATTCTGGAATGATCCAGCCTGCCAGTAAAGTGGCCACAATATAACCGACGGTCCATCCTGCCTGTAAGGTACCTAAAACCGTGGTGCGATATTCAGTTGGAACATATTCAGCCATGAGCGTATTGGCTGCAATATATAAAGAGCCTATGCCAAAGGCAGAAAGAAAGCGTAAAACAGCAAATTGTTCAAAGTTCTGTGCAAAGCCTAAGGCTGCGGTCAATATGGAAAATACCAGAATCGAAATGACTACGGTACGTACACGGCCCAGACGGTCACAGGCCCAGCCCCCTATAAAGCCACCAATCGCCATACCCGCGAGGGTAAAACTGCCCAGTGCACCGGCCTGTAAATTACTTAAGCCAAATTCTGCTTTCAGACTGTTTAAGCTGAAAGACAGCAGCAACATGTCCGCGCCATCTACCAGTAAAGCCAGAAAGGCGAAAATAAAAGCAATTTGCTGGGTTCGTTTGGTCGTAGGTTTAATCTTTTCTAATTCTCTAGCTAAATCCGTCATATTTAAATCTCTGTTTTCCTATCCTTAGGTTTTCATGATCTTTTTATATTTAAAGCTATTCCGCTAATGAATATGCTTTAAGGCTAATCTGTTTTTAATTCACTTGATTGACTCCTTTTTTAATCCTGTCTGGGAGATCGCTTTTTCCTTTTTATCAGTGACCTCGTGTTCCTCGTTCATGCTTATATTTGCATCAGGCTAAAGAAAATAAGATGAATATCCAATCATTTTAGATGATTTATTTTGTTATGCGAAATTTATTATCATAAAGTTGATTGTTCTTTCATTTTCATATAGCTTTAAAAAGAGGGATAAGAACGATATGTCATTTGAATATGATCGAACAGGGAACGTAATAATGGGTGCCTTAACAGGATTTCGTGTACTGGATTTAAGCCGGATTTTGGCTGGGCCCTGGTGTAGCCAGATTCTGGCTGATCTGGGTGCAGAAGTGATCAAGATTGAAAAACCGGATCATGGGGATGATACCCGTATCTGGGGACCACCTTGGCTTAAAAACAATCACCAGCAAGATACCCATGAATCGGCTTATTACCTGTCAGCCAACCGTGGCAAGCATTCGGTTGCAATCGATTTATCTACACCTGAAGGTCAAAGTATTATCAAAAAACTTGCTGAACAGAGTGATGTAGTCATTGAAAACTATAAAGCCGGTTCGTTGAAACGATATGGGCTGGATTATGAAAGTCTGAGCCAGCTAAATCCGCGACTGGTATATTGTTCCATTACCGGTTTTGGCCAGAACGGTCCGCGTGCGCAAGAGCTGGGCTATGATTTTATCGTTCAGGGAATGGGTGGCATGATGAGTGTCACTGGCGAACGTGATGACCTGCCCGGTGGTGGCCCACAAAAAGCGGGTCTGGCCTTTGCCGATTTGACCACCGGCTTATATGCCGCAATTGCCATTCAGGCGGCTTTGTTGTCCCGTGAGAAAACCGGTGAAGGTCAGTATATTGATATGGCGCTGCTGGATACCCAGGTTGCTTCCCTCTCTGTTCTGGCCATGAATTATCTCACCTCAGGCAAAGTACCCGGTCGCTTCGGAAACGCGCATGCCAATATTGTGCCCTATCAGGTGTTCAAAGCCCAGGAAGGTGAATTTATTATTGCCTGTGGTAATGATCTGCAATTTCAAGCTTTGTGTCAGGCCGTTGGTCTGGCTAAGGTGGCAGAAGATCCTCGCTTCTTAAAAAATTCTGGACGTGTTACACATCGTGAAGAATTGACCACAGTTCTACAGGCTCATTTCTATACTAGACCGGCAAAAACCTGGGTGGATTTAATCCATGCGGTTAAAGTGCCGGTAGGAATGATCAATGACCTGAAACAGACTTTGCAAGAAAAACAGGTATTGGCACGTGATATGGTGATTCAGATGCCGCATACCTTACGTGAAGATTACACTTCAATCGGTTCACCGATTAAACTTTCCAAGACACCGGTAGAATATAAAAAGGCACCCCCTTGTCTGGGTGAAGATACCGATGCCATTTTGAGTCAATATTTAAGTTCTGCTGAAATAGAAGAACTGAAAAGCAAAAAAGTCATCCAGCAGCGATAAGCCTGCAAGCAATAAAAAAGGAATCTTTCGATTCCTTTTTTATTTTAAATCTAATGGACTAGATCATTCCTTAACAGGCTTTGGCGCTCGGCTGAACAGTACGAGGCAGCTCGCGACGCAGAATTTTTCCTACTGCAGACTTTGGTAATCCAGCCACAAACTCAATGTATTTGGGCAATTTATAACTGGTCAGTTGCTGCTTCAGATAAGTCATGACTTCATCTTGGGTCAGAGTTTCATCCTGTTTCACAATAAATGCCTTGGGTACCTGTCCAGACTTTTCATCATCAATACCAATCACTGCACATTCCATTATTTTAGGATGTTTGGACAGCACGCCTTCCAGCTCATTGGGATAAACATTAAATCCGGAGACCAGAATCATGTCTTTTTTGCGGTCCAGAATGGTGATATAGCCCTGTTCGTCCATACAACCGATATCACCTGTCAGGAAGAATCCATCTTTGGTAAATACCTGTGCTGTTGCTTCCGGTTGCTGCCAGTATCCTTTCATCACCTGTGGACCACGTATGGCGATTTCTCCAGCCTGATTAAGTTCTACAGGTTTTCCTTCATCATTCAGAATCAGAATTTCAGTCCCTGCCAATGGCAAGCCAATCGTGCCACTAAATCGCCGGCTTAAAGGAGGGTTAAAAGTTGCAGTTGGTGAGGTTTCAGAAAGTCCGTAGCCTTCATAAATCTGGCAGCCTGTAACCTCATGCCATAACTCTGCCGTATTTTTCAGAATAGATGCCCCTCCGCCCGTTGTGGTTTTCAGGCGTGAATGATCCAGCTCACGGAAACGTGAATGATGCGCCAAGGCATTAAACATGGTATTCACCCCAGGGAAAACAGTGGGTGGATGTTTCTGGTATTGATCCGCCAAAGCATCCAGATCTCTCGGATTTGGAATCAAGACATTGGCAAAACCACGGCTTAAACCATAACTGAACAGGCAGATGGTAAATCCATAAATGTGATACAGTGGCAAAGCACAGAATACATATTCATTTTCAGCGGCATAGCGATCACCAAAATGGCTGATAAACACGGTACTGTTCTGGGCGATATTAAATAAAATATTGCGATGGCTCAGTTCTGCGCCTTTAGAAACACCTGTGGTACCTCCCGTGTATTGCAGAATGACCGTATCTTCCTGATGCTGTACAGGCGGTGCAAAATTAATAATCTCTACCTGATTTATTGACTGCCTAAAGTCAGAAAATTGTTTATCCTGATATTGTGCTGCCTGACTATAAATAGCACTTGGCTGCTCTTGAATAAAATCCAGCGGATGCGTTGAAATGACATATTTGAGTTGAGGACATTCATCTAGTGCTGTTAATTGCTCCAAAGTCTGTCCCAAGATAATCAAGGCTTCTGTACCTGAATCCTGTAGCTGATGATAGAGCTCGCGCTGGGTGTACATGGGGTTGACATTGACCAGCACATAACCCGCACGAATAATGGCAAAGGTCGCAATTGGATACTGAATAATATTGGGTAACATCACCGCAATACGGCTGCCAGCAGTCAGCCCAAGACTCTGTAAATAGCTTGCCAGTTTCTGGCTATAGACATCGATATCGTGATAGCTGAATTTACGATCCAGATAGATAAATGCAGTTTTATCCTGAAATTTCAGCAGATTCTCAGCAATTGTCGTGCTCAGGGTTTTCTCAGGATCTGGCCGGGTAAACTCCGGATTGATATTCCACTTTTTATATTCTTCCATCCATGGCTGACTGCTCATGACTATACTCCTGTCCTGGATTTACAATTATTTTGTATTATTTAAACCATAAGATTTTGATTTTAATTAAATATTTTTACACCACTTTCTGCTGTCTCGATTCAACATACTGGTAGTGATAACCGCTACGAATAAAATGCTGATTTTTATCCCTAAATGAATGAGCATAATCCGGCCAGACCAAAGTCAGCTTGCGACTGACCGGGTCCAGATACCAGCTTTTACAGCTTTCCGATAACCAGACACTACCTTGCGAAAGCTGCTGTAGCTCCTGCATATAGCTATTTTCAGCTTCTTGATCTGCTTCAAAGACCTGAATCTGTTCCTGCTCAAAAAATTGCAAGGCATCTAGAATCAGATCAAACTGGGTTTCCAGAAAATAAAGTGCTGAATTATGTCCACTGCCTGTATTTGGCCCATTCAGGATGAACAGGTTTGGAAAGTTGTGTACGGTCGTTGACTGATAACCCTGCATACCGCTGGACCATTGCTGCTCCAGGCTTAAACCCTGTTTACCCACCACCTTTGCGGCATAGGGTGGACGTGCCGCTTCAAATCCTGTCGCAAATACGATGATATCTGCAGAAAATTTATTTCCAGCCTGGCTTAATACACCGTCTTTCATAACTTCTGCCAATGCTGAGTCTTCAAGTGTGACATTTGGTTTTAGAAAAGTCGGATAATAATCATTAGAAAGCAATAAGCGCTTACAACCAGGTTCATAATTCGGCGTAAGTTTGCGCTGTAATTCAGGATCTGAAATCTGATGTTTTAAGAATTGCAGGCAGTTTTTCTTGACCCGCTCAATCTGGCTTTTCAGATTACGGCGCTGGGCAAAATTGTATTCATTGCCCCAGAACAAGGAATGTCTGAGGGCCGACATACTGTCCGGATCTTTGCGGAAAAGCTGTTTTTCTGACTCAGAATAAGCTCGGTCTGGTCGGGGCAAAATATATGGCGCACTACGTTGCAAGACGGTCAGGCTTTTGGCTGTTTTGGAAATTTCCGGCACAAGCTGGATGGCAGAAGCACCAGAACCCACCACAACGACATGTTGATTTTCCAGATTCAGCTCGTGGTTCCAGCGCGCGGAATGCATCACTTGGCCTTCAAATTCTTCCAGCCCCGGAATTTTCGGGAGATGCTCATCTGCCAGATGCCCGGTTGCGGTAATTAAAATCTCAGCCTGATACAGACCTATAGAGGTGTGAATTTCCCAGATGCGTTCTCGTGCATTCCAGCTGGCCTTTTCCAGTTGGGTATGAAAATTAATATGGGGCCGGATATTTTCCTGATCACAGCATTGAATTAAATAGCGCTGAATTTCTACCCCTTGTGGAAAGACACGCGACCAGTTGGGATTTTTAATAAACGAAAAAGAATATAAATGGGAAGGTACATCACAGGCGACTCCGGGATAGGTATTGTCACGCCAAGTACCGCCCACTTCTGCTGCACGTTCAATGATTTTAAAATCGTGGATGCCCTGCTGTTTAAGGCGGATTGCCATTCCCAAACCACCAAAACCGCTGCCTACAATTAGAATCTTGCTGCGCTGTCCTTTAGCTTGCATTATTTATCTCCTTTAAGGCATATAAGGCTGGATTTTTTGATTCACCGGATATTGTTCTGGATGCTGGCTAAACTGGTTTACCAGTTGCACCACTTCGGCTGGCGCTTCGACATAGAGCGCATGTCCTGAAGAAATTTCGATATAGCGACTGTTCGAAATTGAAGCAAACAGCAGTTTAGCTTGCGCTACAGGCACCATGCGGTCTTCACGACAGGCAACGACTAGAGTCTCTGCACAGATGTCAGATAAAGCTGATGTAATATCAATGCGATAATTCAGTTCACGCTGTTTGGCTGCATCTTGGGATGGTTTAACAAAGCGTGCCAGATCCAGCACCTGCTGTTCGCTTCGTGCAGACAGATAATCATCGCTATACAGGCAATAATTGACAAAATGAGGCAAGGCCGCAGATTGTTCAGTAAATAACTGTTGCCAGATAACGGTACGCAGTTGTTGCACCGAGCTAGTTTTGGCCCAACCGGCTAACAGGATCAAACGCGCTACGCGCTGTTTTAAACTGGCTGCTACTTGTGCAGCAATCACTGCACCGAGTGAATAGCCGACCACTGTAATGGTTTCATCTTCTGCAACCACATGCTGAATCAGTGCTTCAACTTGTTGGCTAAAATCGGTCACCTTTAGATCAGCTTTATCGGGGGTATGTAAATCAATGGATAAAACCCGTTGATGAATACCCAGCATCGGAAAAATATAACTGAAATGCTTGTCGGTATTTCCACCGGTGCCATGAATCAGAATAATAGTCGGAAATGCAGAACGCTGTCCGACTTCATGAAAATTAAGCTGCAGATCAGCATAAGGACACTGTCGAGTAATCATGTCTAAATCCATATAGACTCCTGATCTTGTTGTTTTATGGTTTATTCAATATCCGAGAATAAATCTCAATATTTGAATTGGGTGAGGATGCAAAAATTATTAAAAAAAGAACCACGACACGAGTATCGTGGATCAAAAGGTTTAATCGAATTTGAACTCTTCAGGTGCAAGCAAGAACAGGCTTTCACCACCCGCCTGAATATTGGCAAAGTGGGTTGAAGTTCTTGGCAAAATACGTGCAAAGAAGAACTGTGCAGTTTTGATCTTGGCTGCATAGAACGGATCAGTATTGCCTTCTTCAATTTTCTGCTGCGCAGTAATTGCCATTTTCAGCCACAGATAAGCGGACACGACATAACCAGAGAAATATAGGTAGTCAACTGATGCTGCCCCAATTTCATTGGCAGACTGCTGAGCCTGCTCCTGAATGGTTCTGGTTAATTCCAGCCATTGTTCAGTCAATTGGCTGACTTGTGCAACTTGCTGGCTAAACTGGGCATGTTGTTGATGTTCTTTTACAAGGCCTTGAATTTCCTCGGTTAATGCGGTCAACAGACCCAATTTTGAACCTAGAACTTTACGCGCCAGCAAGTCAATGGACTGAATTTCAGTGGTTCCTTCATAGAGGCTGGCAATACGTGCATCACGGGCAATCTGTTCCATGCCATGTTCAGCAATATAACCGTGACCACCGAAAACCTGCATACCATGTTTAGCCGCTTCTATGCCGGTTTCAGTCATTAATGCTTTGGCAATTGGGGTTAATAATGCCAGACGGTCTTCAGCTGCTTTCTTTTCTTCCGGGCTGTCAGTGGCTTCAGCGATATCGGCATAGGTCGCCAGATAATATGCAAGTGCACGTGAACCTTCTGCAAACACCTTTTGAGTCAGCAGCATGTTACGTACTGCCGGATGCACGATAATCGGATCTGCAGGCTGGCCTGGCACTTTTGCACCTTCAAGAGAACGCATCGCCAGACGGTCTTTGGCATAAGCCAATGCCCCCTGATAAGAAGATTCTGCTGCTGCCAAGCCTTGAATAGCTGTACCGATACGTGCCGAGTTCATAAAGGTAAACATGCAGTTCAGACCGCGATTTTCAGGCCCAATCAGGAAACCTTTGGCATTATCAAAATTCAGCACACAGGTCGCGTTACCGTGAATGCCCATCTTGTGTTCAAGAGCGCTACATACCACGCCATTACGGGAAGCCACATTACCAGCTTCATCCAGATTGTATTTCGGCACAATAAACAGCGAAATACCTTTGGTTCCCGCAGGTGCATCTGGCAAACGTGCCAATACGATATGCACGATATTTTCAGCCAGATCATGTTCACCGGCTGAGATAAAGATTTTCTCGCCACTGATGCTATAGCTGCCGTCTTCATTTGGCACTGCTTTGGTACGGATTAAACCTAGGTCAGAACCGGCATGAGATTCAGTCAAGCACATGGTTCCAGTCCAGCGGCCTGCAATTAAAGGTACCAGAAACTTCTGTTTCTGTTCATCGCTACCGTGGTGCTCTAAAGTACGCATGGCACCATGGGACAGGCCTGGGTACATGCCCCAAGACCAGTTCGTTGCGGTAATAATTTCAGAAATGGCAATACGGTATAAGGTCGGGAAGCCCTGACCACCATATGCTTCGTCACCAGTTAATGAGGTAAAGCCGAGTTCTACATATTTGTCATAAGCTGCTTTAAACCCATCTGGAGTAGTTACGATGCCATCCTGCAAACGGCAACCCTGCTGGTCGCCTGTCGCATTAATCGGTAGAAGTTCATTTTGGCAAAAGTCCGCAGCGACTTCCAGATATTGCTCCATAATATCCATAGAAACCTTGTCTGCGAATTTTGCATAGCCCTGATATTTCTGTTCAACGTTTAACAGGTCTTTCAGCACGAACTTCATGTCTTTTAATGGCGCAATATAATTTCTCATCGTAATTCCCTTGTATGAGTTCTAATTTGTATATTTATGACTATTAATTTCATAATACGAAATTATGTTTTAAATCCACTATAATATAATTTAAAGAATAAAATCTAGTCATTCGATGAAATTTCCCATTTAAAAATAAAAAATATACAGGATGAAAAAAAGCCATTCATGGTGGAATGGCTTTTCTATACAGCGACTGCACTAAGGCTGATTAACGTGGAAAAAATTGAGCTAAACGCTGATGAACGATCTGCTCTGCATCTTGCATGATATTTTCGATCAGCGCCTGACAAGTCGGAATGTCATGAATCAATCCCATCACTTGACCTGCAGTCAGAACTCCCGCATCCACATCGCCATTTTCTAAAGCGAGCTTGCCTTTTAAACCGCTGACATAGGGACGAATCTGTTCAAATTGCAGATTTGGATCTTCACTCATTTTAACGACTAGATCAGATACTGCATTTTTGGCAACACGGGCGGTATTTCGGAACTGTCGATACAAAAGATGTGTCGCCCTTTCATCATTATCGACATAAAACTGTTTGATGTTTGGATGGATCGGGGCTTCCTGAGTGGCACAAAAGCGTGTACCCATATTGATGCCTTCGGCACCCAAAGCCAAAGCTGCGACCAGACCACGACCATCAGCAAAACCGCCACTGGCCACAATCGGCACAGTGAGCTGATCTGCTGCCGCAGGAATTAAAATCATGCCAGGAATATCGTCTTCACCCGGATGGCCCGCACATTCAAAACCATCAATCGAAATAACATCTGCGCCAATTCTTTGTGCTGAAAGCGCATGACGGACGGAAGTACATTTATGAATGACAATAATGCCGTGTTGCTTAAACGCCTCAATATGTTCATGAGGCTTGTTGCCTGCTGTTTCTACGATCTTGATACCGCTTTCAATGATTGCCTGTCGGTATTCTGCATATGGCGGCGGATTCACAGCGGGCAATAAAGTCAGATTGACTGCAAAAGGCTGATCGGTCATTTCTCGGCAGCGTGCAATTTCCTTGACCAGGGCTTCAGGCGTCGGTTGAGTCAATGCCGTTAATGTTCCCAAGCCACCTGCATTAGATACGGCACTGGCCATTTCTGCGGTACCGACCCACATCATGCCGCCCTGAATAATTGGATAGCGAATGCCTAAAAGCTCGGTAATACGGGTCTTAATTTTCATAAATGCTCTCCTTAGCATCCGGTAAATTGTGCAGGGCGTTTTTCGACAAAAGCCTGGACACCTTCTTTATAGTCCTGACTGCTCAGAGCCAGATATTGCAGGTTTTGTTCCAGCTCCAGTTGCTGGTCTATGTTATTTTCAGCACTGCGTTGCAAGGCCTGTTTGGTTAAAGCCAGCGCATAAGTCGGCTGTTGAGATAATCGCTGTGCAATGTCGTCGATATAAGCATCAAATTCTGTATCTGGAAGCATTTTCCAGATCATGCCCATTTCGGCGGCCTCTTTGGCATGCACCGGTTCGCCCAGAAAAGTGAGTGCCATGGCACGTGCATAACCGATTAAACGTGGCAACATCCAGGTGCCACCGGCATCAGGAATCAAGCCAATTTTAGAAAAAGCCTGAATAAATCGGGCACTTTCCTTGGCAATGACCAGATCACAGGCCAGTGCGATATTGGCACCTGCACCGGCAGCCACACCATTCACTGCTGCAATCACCGGTTTGGGACTCTGGCGGATCAGGTTAATCAAGGGATTATAGTATTTGGCCAGCGAGCCTTGCGGTGGCAAAGGCACATTGCCGAGCTGTCCAGCACGTTCTTTTAAATCCTGTCCTGCTGAAAACGCCCGGCCATTACCGCGAATCACAATCACCCGAATATCCGGATCTGTATTCCAGTTTTTCAGCACCTGCTGCACTTCCTCATGCATTTGCCGGTTAAAACTGTTGAGTGAATCCGGGCGGTTAAAGCTTAAGGTCGCGACGCCTTGCTGAACCTGAGTTTGAATCGTTTCCCACATCATTAATTTCCTTATTTTTTTGCCTGTATCCCTACACTTAATAGCCCTTATTGACATCTACCTGATGGCACAAATCCAGCCCGAGATTTAAGCGTCGGTCATTTTCCAGAATCTGTTCCACCACCACAGACATAGGCGCATGTGAGGCGACATGTGGTGTAACTACGATCTTTTCATGCTGCCAGAATGGATGTTCAGCAGCTAATGGCTCCTGTTCAAATACGTCGACAATTGCGCCACGGAGATGACCTGAATCCAGTGCATTGAGTAGATCCTGCTCGATTAAATGCTGCCCACGACCCACCTGAATAAGAGCAGCGTGTTCAGGTAACTGTTGAAATAATTCAGCAGAAAGAATACCGGTGTTTTCTTCAGTGAGTGGCAGCAGATTAATCAATATCTGGCTGTGGGCCAGGAACTCGGAAAGCTGTTCTTGGCCTACATAGCTTTTGACCTGAGCAATCTCTTTTGGGGAATTGGACCATCCAGACACCTGATAGCCCATGTCGGCAAAACGTTTTGCCACATAACCGCCCATATGGCCAAGGCCCATAATCCCGATCTGGATATGATTTTGCCACATAACCGCCCATATGGCCAAGGCCCATAATCCCGATCTGGATATGATGACTATAACTTTGACGATACTGTTTCCATAACTGCTGCTTTTGCTGCTGGATCATGCGGTCAAAATAACGCTGAAAATACAGCACACCCCAAAGCAGATAATCAAACATGCCCTTTTGATGATGTGGATCCAGTACCCGGCAGACTGACTGGTCAGCTCTAATCTCGTTTAAATTTAAATGTTCGACTCCTGCAGCAATCGAATGAATTAGACCAAGTTCTGGAAGTTGCCAGAGTTTTTCCAGATCTGGAAACCACGAAGCTGCTGTGGTCGCCTGTTCAGCTTCCGGGCTGTCCAGTGTACAAAAACTACCCTCAGGCGCATATTTCTGAAAAGACTTCACCAGAATGGCTTCAATATTCGGCACAGTACTGGATATTACAATCATGATGCATACTCCGTATATTGATGCTCAATCAGGGATAATGCAGCCTGCCAGGCACGCTGTAAAATAGGTTCAACTAAAGGACTGGCGAACTGTTTAGCAGTTTTAATTCGGACTTCTTCTGCTGGATAATGCACTTCGGCACCCCCACTTAAAGCCTTGACCTGCGCCTGACAGGCGCGCTCAAGGAAATAGATTTCATGAAAGGCCCGTGCAATGGTTTCGCCAGCCGTTAAAAGTCCGTGATTGCGTAAAATCATGGCGCGATGGCCGCCTAGGTCCTGAATCAGGCGTTCTTGTTCATCTGTTGACAATGCAACGCCCTCATATTCGTGATAGGCCACCTGCTGATAAAATTTTAGCGCATGCTGAGAAATGGGAAGAAGTCCGTGTTTCTGTGCAGAAACTGCTATGCCATCTGCGGTATGCGTATGAATGACACAGTTCAGATGAGCATGTGCTTCATGAATTGCGGCGTGGATGACGAAGCCCGCCATATTCACCGGCTTGTTCTGTTCATAGCTTTCTATGACCTGCCCTTCATGATTAATCTTGACCAGCGTTGAAGCGCACATTTTTTCAAAAGCGACACCATACTGATTAATCAGAAAACAGTCAGGCTGATCAGGGACTCTTAAACTGATGTGAGTATCAATCAGATCCGTCATCCGGTAATGCGCAATAATGCGATAAAGCGCTGCGAGTTCACAACGTGCCTGCCATTCAGCATCTGTGACGAGATTTTTTATTGTCATCATTCCATCCTGGAAAAATATAGCATTTCGATCACTATCTGTTATATCATAATTCTAGAAAAACAGAATATTATTTCATAAAGCGAAATAAATCGTTACAAGGAGTGGATATGCCCACATCACAATTAAACGGACTTGAATATCTCACCGCAATTAAAAATGGGGAAATTTCCAGTTCAGCCATGAGTGAAATTATTCCCATGCGTCTGACCTTAGTGCGCGAAAACTATGTGGAATATGAAGTGCGTCCTGATCAGCGCCATTACAATTTACAAGGCGGAATTCATGGCGGCTTTTGTGCAACGGTTCTAGATAGTGCCACTGGCGCTGCCGTGCATACGACAGTAGATGCAGGTGTCAGTTTCTCGACCATTGACCTGAATGTAAAAATGCTGAAGGCGATGAAAAGCGGCGAAACCTATACAGCTATTGGTGAAGTCATCCGGATCGGGCGTAATGTACTGACCTCAGAAGGCCGAATTATCGATAAAGAAGGTAAAGTTTATGCATTTGGTTCAGCGACTTTATTAGTTACTGCCCGTAAGTAAATCATTACACTGATGTAATCAATCCCTGCATGTGCAGGGATTTTTATTTTGAAAGAAAAATCCCAATAAAAAATGCCTGCATATCACATATACATGGCATTTAGGTGATGACTAAAACTGTTAGGCAGCTTCAGGGTTTTCAATCACCATCGCCAGCCCTTGCCCCAGACCGATACACAGACTGATCACGGCATATTTTTTACCGGTACGCTGTAACTGACGTGCAACGGTTAAAGCCAAACGCGCACCCGAACAGCCCAGTGGATGACCAATGGCAATCGCACCACCATTTGGATTGACACGCGGGTCATCCAAAGCGACATCCAGACCTTTCAGGCAAGATAATACCTGACTGGCAAAGGCTTCATTAATCTCGATGACATCCATATCATCTAGCGTCAAACCAGCACGTTGTACTGCCTTTTTAATCGCTTCAATTGGGCCTGCTCCCATGATGCGTGGCTCAATGCCAGCGGCTGCAGAAGACAGAATACGAGCTAAAGGTTTTAAGCCATACTGTTCCTGCACTTTTTCACTGCCGATAATCAGTGCTGCAGCGCCGTCATTGATTCCTGATGCATTACCTGCTGTTACTACACCACCTTCAAATAGCGGTTTTAACTTGGATAAAGCTTCAAATGTTGAAGATGCACGTGGATGCTCATCCTCAGTAATTTGTTTAGGCGGCAATTTGCGTCCTTGAGAAACTTCAATCGGGGTAATTTCACCTTCAAAGAAACCTGATTCTTTCGCTACCTGATATTTTGCCTGTGATGCAGCGGCAAAGGTATCAGCCTGTTCACGGCTAATACCGAATTCTTCAGCCACGTTATCACCTGTTTCAGGCATACTGTGCGCGCCAAACTGATCCGTAAATTTACGGTTCGGGAAACGGGTACCAATCGTGGTGTCATAAATTTTGGCATCACGTGAATAAGCACTTTCTGCTTTGCCCATCACAAAAGGCGCGCGGGTCATACTTTCTACGCCACCAGCAATGTACAACTCGCCTTCGCCTGCAGTGATGGCACGTGCCGAATCAATCACAGCACCGAGACCTGATGCACATAAGCGGTTTACCGTCTGCCCCGGAACTGTTACCGGCATACCCGCTAACAATGCTGCAAAACGTGCCACATTACGGCTGTCTTCACCGGCCTGGTTGGTACTACCAAAGATTACATCTTCTACGTCTTCTGCCGGGATACCGGTTTTTTCCAGCAGGTTTTTAATGACTGTAGCTGCTAGATCATCTGGACGTACACTTGCCAGACTTCCGGCATGGCGACCGATTGGTGAACGTAAACCATCATAAATATATGCATTTAACATGAGTGTTATTCCTTTAACTTTCTAATTAATGTGTTGTATGAACAAGTGGTAGACCAAGCTGAACGCGGCGACGCAACCAAGGACTTGGACGGTAACGCTGGTCACGGGTAATCGCAGTCATACGATCCAGAATTTTTAGAATTTTTTCAGCTCCCAGCACATCCCCCCATTCAATTGGACCATATGGATAGCCAAGGCCTAATTTTACCGCGATGTTGATATCTTCCACCGTTGCAACGCCTTGCTGGGCAATATCACAGCCGAGATTCACAATCATTGCCAAAGCACGTTGAGCCACAAAGCCGACGCTTTCCTGAATTACACTGGCGGTCACACCATCCAGATTGAAAATCGATTGGGCTGCTTTTATCAGTTCAGCTTTGGTCACAAACGTTGGCATTAAAGTACGGTGTTTATTCAGACCGTAAAGCAGATCAATACAGACTACTTGCTGCGGAGACACCTGATAGCGGACTGCTGCTGAAGTTGCATCTTCGCCATAAGTGGCAATCAGGATTAAAGCCTCTGCTGAAGGTGTCTCAGTTTGCTCAATCTGGATATTGAACTGCTGCAGATATTGCTCAAGTGCCTGACGGTCTTCGTCATATTCGGTGCCTAGCCAGACTGATGGATATTGACTTAACTTTTCAACCAATGCTGGAGCAACATCACCTTCTTTGCTACCCGAAGTGTAATCATAGAAACCTTTACCGGTTTTACGACCTAACTGCTTGGCAATAAAACGCTGACGGGTAATCACGCTTGGACGGTAACGTGCTTCTTCATAATACTGATGATAAATCGATTCACTCACCGGGTGCGAGACATCCATACCGGTCAGATCACCTAATTCAAACGGCCCCATTTTGAAACCGATTCCGTCACGGTAGATCCTGTCAATATCATAAAATGGTGTGACATTTTCATTCAGAATTGCATAGGCTTCGCTACCAAAGGCACGGCCGGCATGGTTAATAATAAACCCTGGAGTATCTTTTGCTTTGACCGGACGATGCCCCATTTTAATCGAGAGCTGGGTTAATGCTTCAATAATGTCAGCACGGGTATTAAAGCCTTCAATCACTTCGACCACTTTCATGAGTGGTACCGGATTAAAGAAGTGATAACCGGCAACACGTTCTGGCTGCTCACAGTTGGCAGCGATTGCACTGATCGACAATGAAGAGGTATTGGATGCCAGAATCGCTTCTGGTTTTATCATTCCTTCCAGTTGCTGCATCAGTTTTTGCTTGATTTCCAGATTTTCAATAATCGCTTCAACAATCAAGTCACAATCTTTCAGGTCTTCTAGCTGCTGCGCAGTCGACAGATGAGCAATATCTTCAGCGGCTTTTTCATGGCTGAATTTACCTTTATCTGCTAAGGTATTTAATGTTTTGGCCAGTTTATCCTGTGCCTGTTCGGCTGCCCCTTCTTTGGTATCAAACAGTACCACATCATGACCAGACTGAATCGCGATCTGGGCAATACCTGCACCCATCGTGCCTACACCAATAATGCCGATTTTCTGAATCTGAATACTCATGCTTATCGTCCCTGATAATTCGGTTTACGTTTTTCGATAAAGGCCTGCATACCTTCTTTTTGATCTTCTGAAGAAAACAGCATCTGGAAAGATTTACGCTCCAGGGTAAGTCCGGCATTGAGCGGCACATCTTCGGCCAATAAAGCCACTTCCTTGATTTGCTCCAAAGCAATTGGTGGCATTTTTGCCAGCCCTTCTGCCATCTTGATGGCAGTTGCAAGGGTTGCACTGTCTTCAGTCACCTGGGACACCAGACCAATTTGATAGGCTTCCGGTGCAGGTACCAAACAACCGGTCATGATCATGCGCATGGCATGGAATTTACCCACTGCACGGAATAAACGTTGCGTACCACCAGCACCCGGCATAACCCCCACTTTCACTTCAGGCTGACCAAACTGGGCACTTTTCCCGGCAATAATAATGTCTGCATGCATGGCCAGTTCACAGCCACCGCCAAGTGCATAACCGTTTACAGCTGCAATCACCGGTTTTGAACACTGTGCAATCGCCTGCCAGTAACGTTCAGTGCGACGTTGCATCATTTGAATGGTTTCAGCATTGGCCAGTTCTTTTAAATCAGCTCCTGCTGCGAAATCTGTTTCACCACCGGTAAGAATAATGGCACGGATATTTTCATCGGCATTCAGTTGCAAAAAAGCCGCCGCGAGTTTCTGGCGAACTTCTGTATTCAGGGCATTTTTCGCTTCTGGTCGATGAATTTTAACCATCGCTACATGTGCTGAAACTTGTTCTACTTGAACGACCTGTTCCATTAAAATCTCCATTTATTTTGTATAGCGAAATTTTATTTTATATAAAACTAAGGTTTCTCAAGCTATAAATCAAGGATTTTTAACTCCAGAATGCAAAAAAGTTATTTTTTACTAAAAATAGAGTAAAAACTCTTGTTCATCTGGTTATTTTGTGATTAATTGATTTCGCAATACGGAATTAAGTATTTTAAATGTAATCTGATTATTCATTTAAATGAATAATCGCCATAAGGCAGAACTTAAAATTAATTTACGAAATCAAATTTTCCAGCAATGAGATGATTTTGATTTAGCGTAAAGCGTGAAAAATCGAATGTAGCCTGATAATAAATACAGCGGCTGTTGTGTGCAGAGCGAGTCTGTTAGATCAGGAAAATGTTTCCGTGAGGAAGAAAAATGGATTTAGCGGTAGCAGAGGAAATGCTACTTTTAATATATAGAGGATATAAGAATGACAAGCGATACCATCGTAACAGGAGACAATAAAACCGATGTCTCCTCTACGGATACCATCAAACAGGCACCAAAACGTCTTTGGATGACAGCTTTTGTCTTTGCTTTTCTGATTTTGCTTTGTGACGGTGCAGATATCGGGATTCTGGCTTTTAGTCTGACCAGTCTCAAAGCTGAATGGGGCCTGACTTCTGTACAGGCGGGCGCCTTGGGAAGTTATTCTCTTTTAGGTATGGGAATCGGAGGCTTTATTGGTGGATGGGCATGCGACAAATTTGGACGTGTCCGCGTCATTGTACTGGCAACTATCGCCTTCTCGATCTTGTCTGCCTACTCAGGTTTTGCGCAGTCGTATACTGAATTTGCTATGTTACGTACTCTGTCCTGCTTAGGTCTGGGCTGCTTGTATATTGCCTGTAATACCTTGATGTCTGAATATGTGCCAACCAAATACCGTACCACAGTGCTGGCAACATTGATGACCGGCTTCACTCTGGGTTCTCTGGTGATTACCATGCTTTCAGGCTGGATTATTCCTGAGTTCGGCTGGCGTATGCTGTACTGGATTACGATTGCACCTTTAGCACTCGGTATCCTCATGCACTTTATGGTGCCTGAACCAGAATCGTGGAAACGTGTCCGGGAAATGAAAAGAACTGGCCAGATCGTGGATAATAATGCGAAAAAAGGCAATCCATATATCACCATTCTTAAAGACAAAACCCATGGCAGAATGTTTATCTTATGGTCATTCAGCTCTGGTTTTCTCTTATTCGGTTACTTCGGGGTGAGCAACTGGCTGCCAAGTTATCTGGAAGCTGAATTAGGTATCAAATTCAAGGAAATGGCGATCTATATGATTGGTACTTTCTTGACCATGATATTCGCCAAAATCATTGCGGGCTATGTTGCTGATAAAATTGGCCGCCGTATTGTATTTGCTTTCGGCACCATGGGAACGGCTCTGTTTATCCCTGTCGTGGTGTATATGCATAATGCCGATAACATTGGCGTACTGATGCTAATCTTCGGCTTCCTGTACGGTATTCCATATGCCATCAATGCAACCTATCTAACCGAAAGTTTCCCGACTGGTGTTCGTGGTACAGCGGTGGGTGGTGCATTCAATATTGGTCGTATCGGTGCAATCTTCGCTCCAATTACGATTGGTTATCTTGCGATGCATGGTTCGATTGGTACAGGTCTGTTGGTAATGGGTGCAGCATACTTCCTATGCGGTTTGATTCCTGCCCTGTTTATTAAAGACCGTTTATACGATCCGCAAAAAGCAGAATAAACCCCACTTCGGAAGGCAGGTCAAATCGCTGCCTTCCTCTTTCTCCAAATATTGACCATACGTATAGAAAGGTTTCCTTTCATTCAGAATTAAAAGTTTCTTCAGGGATTAAGAAATGAAAAAATTAGTTTTAGCAACATTATGCAGTATTGCTTCTGCACAGGCATTTTCAGCAGAAGCTTCTGAAGACCGGATGCAGTTTTTAGAATCACAGTTAAAGCAAATCCAGGCAGAACTAGAACAACAAAAAGCAGAGCAACTCGCGCTAAAGACCCAGCAGGAAGAAGCCAAAGCGCAAGACTCTAAAACCCTGAGTTCAATGGTTGACAATGTCGATGTTTATGGTTTGATCCGCTTTGATGGTGCAGTCGATTTCAAAAGTACTACTGAAGCCCGTGGCCGTACCATTAACCAGATTAATAAAGTACCTTTTACTGAACCGGATTCTGTACGTTCCGATTTTACTGCGGCTGCCAGCCGAATTGGTTTTCTAGCCAAAGATCTAGGTGGAAACCCGAATGTTTCTGCTCGTTTAGAAGCCGACTTCTGGACCAACAATGGTAAAGGCGATGGTGGATTACGTATCCGTCATGCACATTTAAAATATTATAACTGGACATTTGGTCAGGCCTGGTCATTGATGTCTACACCAGAGATTAGCACTGAAGCTGTCGATTACAGCTTGTTCCTGGGTGGATCAGTCTTACGTACCCCTCAGGTGAGCTATGCTTTCAAACTTGATCCGGAAAATACCTGGAATGTCGGTCTGGAATATATGGCCGGTGGCGATCGTTCTTCTGCCTTACCTGCTTTAACCACTAAATATGTTCATCAATCAGGCCCTCTTCATTTATTAGCTCAAGGCTTTGTCAATCAAAAGCAAGCGCAAACAGATACAGGTGATATCGAGAAAGTTGGCTGGGGTGTAGGCATTGGTGGACGTTACCGTTTAGATGATCAAAACTCGATTCAAGGTAACTATTTCCATATGGTCGGTGATCAGCGTATTGCAGCTTTCTTAACTCAAGGATCAACAACTGATGGCGCTACCTGGGGTGGCGATTATTCAGTCGATCCAATTAATAATGAACTTTTGCTCAATGAGTTCAATAGTATAAATATTGGCTTCACGCATAAATTTACGCCGAAACTACGTAGTAGTATTAATGCCAGCGTTGTTGATTTTGATGATTCCAGCGACTATGCACGCGCGAATCCTGAAACCAATAAACGTTTAACCGACTATGTGGCCAACGTGATCTACTCTCCTGTTCCAAAGATTAATCTCGGTGCAGAATATCATCATGGTAAGCGTGAAACCTTTGACAACAAGGAAGCAGATATTTCACGTATCAACCTCTCTGCCAACTATAGTTTTTAAAGCCTCAGGAGACAAGGATGTCAGCCCAAGGGCAAATTTCACGCCGTTTCATGTTCATGATGGCAATGACCTGCGCACTCTGCGCAGGTTGTAACTATTTTAACCAGCCCTTGATTTATTCTATTGCAGAGGATCTGCAGATCAGTGTAGCTCAGTCTGGCTGGACTGTAGTACTAACCCAAATTGGCTATGCCACCGGGTTATTTTTGTTTGTCCCCTTGGGGGATTTGTTCGAAAAACGGCTGTATATCTGTAGTTTAATGTTCTGTACCGGACTGGCGCTTATTGGGCTTTCAGCCAGTACCAATCTGCATATGTTGTATGGCTTTACTCTGCTCGCCTCTTTTTGTTCGATTACCACCCAGATTCTGATTCCTTTTGCCGCCAGCCTGTCGCAACGTGATAAAAGTGCCGAAGTCGTTGGCCTGCTCATGAGTGGTGTTCTGGTTGGTATTCTGTTTGCCCGTACCGTGGCCGGACTGATTTCTACTTTATGGTCCTGGCATGCGGTATACCTATTTAGTGGTTGTGCAATTCTTCTGCTAAGTCTGGCCATGTGGTTCCAGTTGCCGAGCGCCAAGAGCCAGTTGCAGATGAATATATTGCAAATTTATCGCTCACTATTTACCTTTGCCCGAACAGAACCCATGCTGATCCGGCGTAGTATGATTGGCGGTTTGGGCTTTAGCATGCTGAGTATTATCTTTACTACCATGACGTTCATTCTAGCTGAAGCACCTTATCATTTTAACGATTTCCAGATTGGCCTCATGGGCATTGTGGGAGTGGTCGGCATCTGGTCCTCTCAGTGGACCGGTAAAATGATTGGCAGGCATCGGGAAAAATGGATTGCGCACCTAGCCACATGTGGACTGATTCTGGCCTGGATTCCCTTATTCTTTGCCCAGAATTATTTATGGATTTATATCCTGGGCTTGATTCTGGCTTATTTCGGAATTTCCTGTTTGCATGTCCTGAACCAGAATCTGGTCTATCGAATTTCAATGCAGGCTCGCTCGCGGATTAATGCCATCTATATGACCTGTTATTTTTCTGGTGCCGGTCTGGGTGCATTTTTATCGCTGCATTTATGGAAAAGCTATGGCTGGTCTGCCTGCGTCATTTTAGGTTTTATTTTTGCCCTATTGATCTTTGTAATTAACTATTATGATCTGAACCAAGAAAGAAATTTAGCCAATATTCAACCTGAGCCCTAAATACTGTTAAAAACCTTTGGAGGGTTAAAAAGCTTATTTTTTATCCCGCTTTCTATACTAAGCATAAATTATAGAGATGATACGCTGATAAAATAGGAAAATTTTTGAGGTCTGTTTGCCATTGCCTTTCTATCTGAAGAGCCGTTAAAAATATTGAGATACCTTAACTTTCTAGAGTTAATTCATTTTACTATTTTCCATCGCGAGATAAACAGGCTTCAATTCAGTTAAAGGCGCAGGTTTTGCATAGAAGAAGCCTTGTAGCAGATCACAGCCCTGTTGATAGAGCAAACTGGCCTGACTTAAGGTTTCGACACCTTCTGCGACAACTTCCAAATCCAGTTGATGTGCCAAGTGAATAATCGATTGCACAATTGCAGCATCCTGACCATCGAGGGTCAGCTCTTCAATAAAACTACGATCTAACTTGATTTGATTGATCGGCAAGCGACGTAAATAACTGAGACTCGAATAACCTGTACCAAAATCGTCAATGGCAACCTGTACACCTAAAGCACGTACTGCTTTCAAAATTTCTATCGTTCGATCTGCACCATTAATGATGACACCTTCCGTAATTTCAATTTTAAGTAATTCCGGCGGTAATTGACTGAGTTCAAGCGCATGTTCAAGTACCTGCAAAAAGCCTGCTCTACGGAATTGCAAAGGAGAAATATTCACCGATACTGTGATCTGGCTATTGTGCGTCTTGTTCCACTCCGCAATATCTAGACAGGCCTTTTCCAATACCCATTGACCTACGCTAATAATTTGCCCGGTTCTTTCTGCAAGTGGAATAAAAATCGCTGGGGAAATATAACCCTGCTGTGGATGGCACCAACGGATTAAAGCTTCTACACCTGTTACCAGTCCAGTTTCAGGATGAATCAACGGCTGATAGAACAGGTCAAAATTTTCCTGATTGATCGCTTCCATGAGTTCCAGACGCAGATTCGTATAGTCTATTTCTGCGACAGGCTGCATTCTGGTTTTTTCATACCACTGCCACATATTACGACCTTGTCTTTTCGCTTCCTGCATCGCCAAAACAGACTGGTAGATCAATTCAGAAGAATGATGGATCGAACTGTCATCTGCCACAATACCAATACTGGCACTTAAATGTATTTTGTACTGATCGACGATAAACAGCATGGAAAGAAGATCAAGAATTTCTCCAGCAATCGCCTCAACTTCAGTATGCTCATCTGTCCCTGAGAGCAGCAAAATGAATTCATCTTCAGCGAAGCGGCATAGCACATTATTGCCTTGAACAAATTTTTGCAGCCGCTCGCCCACACTTTTGAGAATCTGGTCACCGACCAGATGACCTAAGCTGTCATTTATATTTTTAAAGTCGTCCAGATCTATATACAGCAAGACTAAAGGTTGTGAGCTCTCGTGCTGTGCTTCAAAAATATTTTCCAGAATCTGTTTGAATGCATACTGGTTCGGTAAACCGGTTAAATGGTCATGGGTATGCTGATGCTGAATATATTCTTCGTGAATACGTTGCTGGGTAATATCTTCCTGAATTCCTAAAAAATGGGTGCAGGTTCCTGTCTGGTCAAAAATAGGGCCTATGGTTAAACGATTCCAGAACCAGCTACCATCTTTACAGTAACTTTTTATAGTCACCTGAATTTCTTTTTGTTCTTTGACCGCTTGCTTGAGTAATGCAATCTGATCCGGGTCAGTATCTGGACCCTGTAAGAAAAAGCAGCTTTGCCCTAGTACTTCTTCTACTGTATAACCGGTGAGCTTTAGAAAAGCCGGGTTCACATACACCATTAGCCTTTCTTCAGAGACATCGGTAATAAAAAGACTATTCGGACTAGCCTCTACCCCACGTTTTAATAATCGTAGAGACTCCTTGTTTTCACGCGATACAGTAATATCTCGGGCAATGCCAATAATACCGGTGACTTTCTGATTTTGAATAATCGGTAAATTGGTCAGATCCAGCCATAAGATATCGCCTGCAACATTATAAATTGGAAGTTCATAATGTTGAGATTTACCTTGCGCTGCTTCTGAAAATGAAACATTCGCAAGTTCATGGAATTCGGGCGGTATGAAGGCACAATAGTGCTGACCATGAATTTGCGCTTTAGAAAAACCTGTAATTTCTTCGCAAGCAATATTGGTATTAAGCACATGTCCCTGTAGGTCAAGTTCAAAAATAATATCTGGATGATAGGTATAAAATGAGCTGTATTTTTCATTAAGCTCATGTCTTTTTTGGCGTTCCTGATCAAGCTCAATTGCCAGAGCAACTAATTTTGCCGCTTGTTGTAAAAGCTGAATATGATGCTCAGTCGGTATTTTTGGTGTTCGATAATAGGTAGCAAACGTTCCGTACAGAATATCTGAAGCATTAATAATCGGCATAGACCAGCAGCTAGACAATTTTTCTGCATTTACCAAAGCACGATAAGGCTGCCAGTTTGGGTCTTTCATTAAATTCGGACTAATAACCAACTGACGTAAGAAAGCAGCTACGCCACACGATCCTTGATTTGGCCCAATTTTCAAATCTTGAATAGCATTACAGTACTCTTTTGAGAAGTGTTGTTTACCACTTATGATATTTAAAGTTTGTGTGTCATCCTTATAGAGCATAATGGTGACAAGCGCATCTGGAATACGCGATTCAAGCCACTGGCTAATGACATCGAGGATAGGTTTAAGTTCAGTATGGCGACCAATCAAATTAAAAATATGAAAAATTTCTTGATCATCACAATTATTATTCATTCAGACTATCACCTTCCTTAGCTTGTTAACATTTTAGACTTATTATTCAAATAATCATTAGCAAAAGTTTGTATTTATATCTTTAAAATGCGGAAATATGGTCAATATTACGTGTATTTGATAATAATTCTAAAATTTAAAAATCACAGCCGAAGCTGTGATCTAAAACTATACTTTTACTCAATCAGAATATTGCGGACTTATTTTTAGGCTGCTTGTTGACGACTGTCCACTAATTTACAGCCAGTCTGCCGTTGCAATTCTTCAAAACTTAAACCATCCACTATTTCAATAACCTGAGCCTGGTTGTCTTTTAATTCAATCACACAGAGATCGGTATAAATACGGTTGACACAATGTTTACCTGTTAGAGGATAAGTCAGTTCTTCAACAATTTTTGCTTCACCGTTTTTGGTCACATGTTCCATGCAAACATAAACACAGCGAGCACCCACCGCCAGATCCATCGCACCGCCTACAGCAGGTACAGCATCAGCATTACCGGTATGCCAGTTCGCCAAATCACCATTAATAGCCACCTGGAAAGCCCCCATGATACAGATATCCAGATGCCCGCCTCGCATGATATCGAAAGAGTCGGCAGAATTCATAAAACTGCCACCTTGCAACATGCTTACGAGTTCTTTGCCGGCGTTAATCAGATCATCATCTGCCTGTTCAGGATCACTCAATGCAGCAAAACCTAAAACGCCATTTTCCGAGTGTAGAATTACTCCTTGTTCAGGTTTTAAATAACCTGCTACGCGTGTCGGTAAACCAATACCCAAATTTACAAAAGAGCCGGTTGGAATGTCTTGTGCAACTTTAGCTACAATCTGTTCACGACTACGTTTTTGAATATTCATTATTTAATATCTCCAACCTTGACCACATGCTGTACAAAAATTCCTGGCGTTACAATGATCTCTGGATCAAGTTCTCCCAGTTCCACAACTTGATGGACTTGTGCAATGGTGGTTTTTGCTGCTTTGGCCATGATCGGACCAAAATTCCGTGCTGCCTTACGGTAGGTCAAGTTGCCCCACTGATCTGCCTGATTGGCATAAACCAAGGCATAATCAGCATGTATCGGATATTCCAGCACATAATCTTTTCCATTGATATTACGGGTTTCTTTACCCTCAGCTATTTTGGTACCAAAACCGGTTGGAGTAAAAACAGCTCCTAAGCCTGCACCGGCTGCCTGAATACGGCAGGCCAGATTGCCTTGTGGCACCAGTTCCAGCTCAACTTTTCCGGCTTTATACAGATCTTCAAAGACGGTTGAGTTATTGGCTCGTGGAAATGAACAGATCATTTTTTTAACCAGTCCAGACAACAGCAGATTGGTTAGACCACGATCTCCAGAAGCTGCATTGTTGTTAATAATGGTTAAGTCTCTAGGACCAAAGTCAATTAATGCTTCGATTAATTCTACCGGCTGACCTGCCAGGCCAAAACCACTGGTCATAATGTGTGCACCATCAGGAATTTGCTTAAGTACCGTCTCGATATCCTGCGTGATTTTATTCATCATATTGCTTCCTAGCATGTTCTATCTATATTACGAGTGCAGATTAATCTGCCTTTTGTGGATCAAATAAGCGGTCTTTAATAAAGAAAGCGGGTATCAGGCCGCAAAGAAAATAGGCAATGCCCATAATCAGTAAGCCGGTACCAATTGAGCCTCCTTGAGCAAAATAGCCAATGGTAAGAGGTGCAAACACCGCACCCAGTCGGCCTACGTTATATGCCCCACCCACTGCTGTTCCACGCACTTTGGTGGAGAAGCTTTCTGTCATGTAAGTCGCATTAATACCGTATGGAATACCATAGAGAAAACCGAAAAATAACATCAGCCAGAGGATATTATCCGGCGTATTACCAAAGACAATCACAGGGATAAAAATTGCAGTACCCATAGTGCCGAAAGCAAATACCGCACGACGGCCAATCCGGTCAGCGATAAAACCAGCAATAACTTTGGTACACATCATGATCAGGAAAGTCCCGATCATATACATGGTCATTTCTTTAAACTTGATTCCCAGATCAGTCTCTAAATACGCCGGTAGCCAGTTGCTGACTCCATAATATCCAAACTGTAAAAATGCGGTACTGAAGGACCAGAGGATAAACATGCGACGGCTAAGTGCATCTTCAAAAATCATTTTAAAAGTATTTTTTGGTTTTTCCTGCAGAATACCACTGGCTTTTGCATCCAGGCGTGCTTTACGCGCATCTAACCAAGCTTTCGGCTCAGGCACCAAGAAGTACATCGCGAAGGCCAGTACAATTGGAATAATGGCAATATAATAGAGGTATCGCCAGCCAAATTCAGGCAATAGCCATCCAGCCAGAACAGTTGCGACCACCGAGCCTAAAGTCCAGCCAGTCATAAGCGTTGCCAATACTGTAGAGCGATATTTGGTGGGTACATACTCTGCCATGAGTGTGTTACAGGCAATATATAGAGCACCTAGTCCAATCGCAGACGTAAAGCGCAGCCATTTGAACTGATCATAACTTTCTACGAATCCTAACCAGAAGGTTAATGAAGAAAATAATGCAATGGCAATGACGATCACACGAACCCGGCCAAAACGGTCACAAGCCCAGCCACCAAAAAAACCGCCGATAGCCATGCCTGCAAGCGTCCAGCTCCCTAAGGCACCGGCCTGCATATTACTTAATGAAAACTCTTGTTTCAGTCTGGTTAGACTGTAGGCTAATAACGCAATATCAGCACCATCAACCAATAATGCTAAAAATGAGAAAATAAAGGCCAGAATCCAGACTCTTTGCTTGGGTTCGTTTCCACCTTCCACTGGGTGTTGTTGTGAACTGATCGTATCCATAATGCTCTTTCTACTTTTCGGCACTCCTGTGCCTTTTTAAAACGCATATTTCACTTAATTATTTAGGTGAAATATAGAATATTCGCTGATCATTACCACGCTTTAGCAAGGTGGTATAAAATGATTTTCAAAGTTCTTGATAAATTTTCTCTGCAGAAATCACGTAGCAATACATTGAATGATGTGATTAAGCACAATTCTTAAACCCGTAAAACAATCTAGCCAGCAATGCTGGCTAGAAGTTGATGTCAGGTTTAGTTGCAAAAGGCTGCAATTCCGGTTTGTGCACGACCTAAAATCAGGGCATGTACATCATGGGTACCTTCATAGGTATTTACCACTTCCAGATTAACCAGATGACGGGCTACACCGAATTCATCGCTAATGCCATTTCCACCCATCATGTCACGGGCCAAACGGGCAATATCCAGTGCCTTGCCGCAGTTATTGCGCTTGATCAGTGATGTACCTTCAACTGAAGCAATGCCTTCATCCTTCATGCGGCCAAAACGTAAAGCCACCTGCAAACCGAGTGCAATTTCAGTTTGCATATCTGCCAGTTTCTTCTGGATCAGCTGATTCGCAGCGAGTGGTCGACCAAACTGTTTACGGTCCATGGTGTATTGATGTGCGGTATGCCAGCAGAACTCTGCAGCTCCCATGGCACCCCAGGCAATCCCGTAACGTGCACTATTCAAGCAGGTAAAAGGCCCTTTTAAACCGCGAACTTCCGGAAATGCATTTTCTTCTGGAACAAAGACGTTATCCATTACAATTTCACCGGTGATTGAGGCACGTAGACCCACCTTGCCGTGAATCGTTGGAGCAGAAAGCCCTTCCCAGCCTTTTTCTAAAATAAAGCCACGAATGTCACCGATATTACCTTCGGCAGAAACTTCTTTGGCCCAAACTACAAATACATCGGCAATCGGACTATTGGTAATCCACATTTTTGCGCCAGTTAAACGGTAACCACCCTCGACTTTTTTAGCACGGCTAATCATGCTGCCCGGATCCGAACCATGATCCGGCTCGGTCAAGCCGAAGCAACCAATATATTCACCGGTTGCTAATTTTGGTAAATACTTCTGCTTTTGCTCTTCAGAACCAAATTCATTAATGGGTACCATCACCAGAGAGCTTTGTACGCTGGCCATTGAACGGTAACCTGAATCGACACGTTCAACTTCACGAGCAATCAGACCATAACTGACATAATTTAAACCTGCACCGCCGTACTGTTCCGGAATGGTTGGACCGAGTAAACCCAGTTCTCCCATTTCACGGAAAATAGCCGGATCGGTTTTTTCATGACGGAACTGTTCCAGTACACGCGGCATCAGTTTGTCTTGACAGTACGCTGCCGCTGCATCGCGAATCATGCGCTCTTCTGATGTCAGTTGCTGTTCTATTAAAAACGGGTCTTGCCAATCAAATCTAATTTTTGTCGTCATTTTAATATTTCCTTATTTTAAAATTATGAGATTAGGCGGTTGCTTGTTTAATCATTTCACGCGCAATAATAATTTGCTGGATTTGTGTGGTTCCTTCATATAAACGGAACAGACGCACATCACGGTAGAAACGTTCAATTGAATATTCACTGATATAACCCGCTCCACCATGAATCTGCAAACAGCGATCAGCAACTCGACCACACATTTCAGTTGCAAACATTTTGGCACAAGAGGCTTCAGTCGTAACATTTTGGCCAGCATCACGTAGACGCGCAGCATCCAGCACCATACATTTGGCTGCATAAATCTCGGCTTTGGAGTCTGCCAACATACCTTGGATTAGCTGGAAATTCGCAATGGGCTGGCCAAACTGTTTGCGCTCCACTGCATAGTTGAGTGCGTCTTCCAACATACGCTCAGCCATGCCGACGCTATAACCAGCAATGTGCAGACGGCCCTTATCCAGAACGCGCATTGCTGTTTTAAAGCCAATTCCTTCTACACCGCCAATCAGCTGATCTTTATGCACTTTACAGTTATCAAAAATCACATCACAGGTATAGGAACCATGTTGGCCCATTTTCTTGTCAATTTTACCTAGGCTTAAACCAGGCGTGCCTGCTTCAACTAAAAATGCTGAAATACCGCTAGCACCTTTAATCTCTTGATTGGTACGTGCCATCACGGTAAATGTCGTGGCACGTGGTGCATTGGTGATGAAGCGTTTAGTTCCGTTTAAAATATAATAATCGCCGTCTTTGACTGCACTGGTTTTTAAAGCAGCAGCGTCTGAGCCGGAATCCGGTTCGGTCAAACAGAATGAACCAATAATTTCGCCCGTTGCATAACGCGGTAAATATTTCTGTTTTTGCTCTTCTGTACCGTCGATAATGATGCCGCTTGAGCCAATGCCGTTGTTAGTACCAATTAAAGAGCGAAAGGCAGCCGATGTATGGCCCAATTCCATCGCGACCAGAATTTCTTCTTCCATGGTAATGCCTAAACCACCATATTCTTCAGGAATCGTCAGGCCAAACAAGCCCAGCTCTTTCATCTGTTCCACAATATGTTCAGGAATGGCATTGTTCTCTTCTACTTCATGCTCAAGAGGCACCAGTTCATTTTTTACAAAATCGCGAATCGTTGACAGAAGTTGGTCGAGCATTTCCGGATCACGAATCATATGAATCTCCATGGATATAATTTAGGTAAATTCCTTTACCCTTATTTTTGTTTCGTATTACGAAATAAATAATCATATAAAATCATTTTGAGCAAGTGAAATTATTAAAAATTTTATATTTTAACTAAAAAATGAAATTTTTCTGGTATTCCAGTTGATTTGTGTTTAATATTTAATTTCACGATACGAAATATTTTGATGAGTGATTATTCTATTTATCAGTTTTTTTGAATAGATAATTAAACCTTTTTTCTTGCTGTAATATTTATCGATCACTGACTCTTTCGGAGAAATCGAAACTTTTTAAATATATTGGCTACGTGTTAAACCTAAAAAACTAGATGATTTTATATTGTCTTCAAAGTTGGGTAACAGGATTCTTTTCGACCACAAATAATTTCGGCACTTTTTCCTATATTTTATCTTTTGTAGAAGTGTTTTATTTTGTATCGTGAAATTATGTTGCTATCATATTCATTAATTTAACTTTAATTGCCCTGACCATGACAAAAAATAAAACTGGTGAAATTCCCAACTTTGATGAAATCCGTTTAGATCCGATTTCACATATTCATAGAGAAAATAATCCTCAATTTATTGCGTCTATTGCGCGTGGATTGGAAATCTTACGTTGCTTTTCAGCGACCAATCAATTGCTTGGCAATCAGGAAATTGCACAATTAACCAACTTACCCAAGCCAACTGTGGCCCGTATTACCAGCACCCTGGTTTCTTTAGGTTATTTAAAACAACTACCGAATACCACGAAATATCTGTTGGATGTTGGCGTATTGGCTTTGGGTTATGCAGCTTTGAGTAATATTTCTGCGCGGACTCAGGCTTATCCGTTTATGGAAGAAATGTCCCGTTATTCCCAAGCCCCTGTGGCAATGGCTACCCGTGACCGTTTGAGCATGATTTATCTGGAAGTGGTACATACAGAATCGACGCTAACCATGCGCCGCCCTGTCGGTTCGACTTTACCGATTCATAGCAGTGCCATGGGACGGGCCTGTCTGGCAGCGATGGATGTGAAGGAACGCGAATATTTATTTGATGCCATCAAGAAAAGAAACGAAGATCAGTGGCCAACCATCAAGCGTAATCTGGAACGTGCAATCCGTGATTATCAGGATTATGGCTACTGTCTGTCTTTAGGTGACTGGGCTAAGGATGTGAATTCCGTGGCAGTTCCGTTGGTTCACCTCAAACATGGGATATTAACGTTTAACTGTGGTGCCCCAAGTTATCTGTTAAATCAGGAAAAACTGGAAAATGAAATTGGACCGCGTCTGATTCACATGGTGAATAATATTGCAATGAATCTCAATAACATATAAAAAATTAATTATCAGAGCGACATTAAGTCGCTCTTTTATTGAATACCCAATCTACACATCTTCTTCCTTTATCCAGAATTCTCAGCAAACCTTTTTAATGCTGCGAAATAGATAAGATTTAAAAATGATAAATTCCTATTCCAAATAAAAAGATCAAAAATAAGCTTCATAACCGATTTAGATAATGCTATAAATATCGTATAGCGAAATTGGATTTTATATTATGGAAGATATAACAAGAGAATCGATGGAGTTTAACGTCGTCATCATAGGCGCAGGCCCTGCGGGTCTTTCTGCTGCGATCAAAATCCGTCAACTTGCAATTGAAAACAACTTAAACGATTTGTCCGTTTGTGTCGTAGAAAAAGGCTCCGAAGTCGGTGCACATATTCTGTCTGGTGCTGTGCTTGAACCACGTGCCATGAACGAGCTGTTCCCCGACTGGAAAGAACAGGGTGCCCCGCTGAATGTCCCGGTGACTGAAGATAAAACCTTCTTCCTGCTTTCAGATGAAAAATCACAGGAAGCACCACACTGGATGGTACCTAAAACCATGCATAACGATGGCAACTATGTCATTTCACTGGGCAATGTGGTGCGCTGGTTAGGCCAGAAAGCGGAAGAACTGGAAGTGTCGATCTTTCCGGGCTTTGCCGCGTCTGAAATTCTGTATCATGCCGATGGTACAGTCAAAGGCATCCAAACCGGTGATATGGGTATTGGTAAAGATGGCGAACCAACGCATAACTTTACCCCAGGTTATGAACTGCATGCCAAATACACGTTATTTGCTGAAGGTTGCCGCGGTCACTTAGGTAAGCGTTTAATCCAGAAGTTCAACCTGGACAAGGACGCTGATCCGCAACACTACGGTATCGGCATTAAAGAGCTTTGGGAAATCGATCCTGCCAAGCATAAACCGGGTCTGGTGATGCACGGTGCCGGCTGGCCACTAAATGAAACTGGTTCTTCAGGTGGCTGGTGGTTATACCATGCTGAGAATAACCAGGTGACTCTGGGCATGATCGTAGATCTGTCTTACACCAACCCGCATATGTATCCCTTCATGGAAATGCAGCGCTGGAAAACCCATCCATTGATCAAGCAGTATCTGGAAGGTGGTAAGCGTATTTCTTATGGTGCGCGTGCTGTGACCAAAGGTGGTTTTAACTCATTACCAAAATTCACCTTCCCGGGTGGTTCTTTGATTGGTGATGATGCCGGCTTCCTGAACTTTGCCAAGATCAAGGGTTCACATACTGCGATGAAATCCGGCATGCTCTGCGGTGAAGCGGTATTTGAGGCGATTGCGGCCGGTGTAGAAAAAGGCGGTGATCTGGCGGTGGCACGTGTGGCTGAAGGTGAAGATTTCTTCGTGAAAGAACTCACCGCATATACCGACAAGTTTAACAACAGCTGGCTGAAAGAAGAGCTATATAACTCGCGTAACTTTGGTCCGGCAATGCACAAGTTCGGTCAATGGATCGGTGGCGCGTTTAACTTCATCGATCAGAACGTGTTTAAAGTGCCATTTACCCTGCACGATCTGGTTCAGGATCATGCTGCGTTGAAAACCCAGGCGGCTGAAAGCTTCAAGCCAAACTATCCAAAACCGGATGGCAAGCTGACCTTTGACCGTCTGTCTTCAGTGTTTGTCTCGAATACGGTCCATGAAGAGAACCAGCCAGCGCACTTGAAACTGACCGATGCTTCAATTCCGGTGGAAGTCAACCTGCCGACATGGGATGAGCCTGCACAGCGTTACTGCCCGGCGGGTGTCTATGAAATCATGGAAAATAATGACGGTTCAAAACGCTTCCAGATCAATGCAGCCAACTGTGTACACTGCAAGACCTGTGACATCAAGGAACCGTCCCAGAACATCACCTGGGTAACACCGGAAGGTGGTGGTGGTCCGAATTACCCGAATATGTAAGGTAGTTCCTGTGAATGAGAAAAATACATCTATTTCTTACATTCACATACCCAATCTTGAAGCAGTTAGTATTAACACTTCACTTTAATTTTTTAGGTAATTCCAGTTCCCTCGGGAGCTGGAATTAATAAGTTAGAATAGAAATAATAGAAAAGATTGCATATAGGGTCAGAGATAAAAATGGCCTACTCGAAACCGAGTAAGCCATCTTTAAGATTTAAAACAAATGACGAAAAATTTTAGTCTTTCATCTATGGATTATTGCTGAGCCACAAACTTGGTACGCGCTGCATGCAATTTTTTATAGCTGTCAATTAAACGTAGATGACGATCCAGCCCTTCAAGCTGCATGTTGGTTTCGGTCAAACCATAGAAACGAACTGTTCCTTCGATTGAACCGAGAACGGCATCCATACGGGCATCACCAAACATACGACGGAAGTTGTGTTCATAATCTTCCAGTTCCATTTCATCATCCAGAATGACTTCCAGAACGACATTCATGCACTGGTAGAACAGGCCACGTTCAACGGTATTGGTATTGAACTGCAAGAACTGCTCAACCAGATCTTTGGCTTCTTCAAATTGCTGAAAAGCCACATAAATCAGCAGTTTCAGTTCCAGAATCGTCAGTTGGCCCCATTCAGTATTTTCATCGAACTCGATACCGATCAAGGTTTTGATCTCGGTATAATCATCCTCATCTGCTTCTTCCAGACGCTCAACCAGTGCTTCCAGTTGTTCATCACCCAGACGGTGCAGATTCAGTATATCTTCACGATATAACAAAGCCTTGTTGGTATTGTCCCAAACCAGATCTTCTACCAGATAAATTTCCGAATAGCCCGGTACCAGAATACGGCAAGCTGTTGCACCTAAATGCTGGTACACCGCCATATAAACTTCATGGCCCATGTCTTCCAGAATTGTGAATAATTCCTGAGCTTCATCCGCATTCGAATTTTGACCATTATTGGTGAAATCCCACTCGACAAAATCATAATCTGATTTCGCACTGAAGAAACGCCAAGAAACCACACCGCTCGAGTCAATAAAATGCTCAATAAAGTTATTCGGTTCAGTCACGGCATTGCTGCTAAAGGTTGGCTTTGGCAGATCATTCAGACCTTCAAAACTACGGCCTTGTAATAACTCAGTCAGACTGCGTTCCAAAGCCACTTCAAAGTTTGGATGGGCACCAAATGAGGCAAATACACCGCCGGTACGTGGGTTCATCAAGGTGACACACATGACCGGGTACTGACCGCCTAAAGAAGCATCCTTGACCAGAACCGGGAAGCCCTGTTCTTCCAGACCTTTAATGCCTTCTACAATTTTTGGATATTGTGCCAGAACATGTTCAGGTACATCTGGTAGTGCCAATTCACCTTCCAGAATTTCACGTTTAACAGCACGCTCAAAAATTTCAGACAGACATTGTACTTGCGCTTCAGACAGCGTATTCCCGGCGCTCATACCATTGCTCAGGTATAAGTTTTCGATCAGATTTGATGGGAAATAAACGGTTTCACCATCAGACTGACGTACAAATGGCAATGAACAGATACCGCGAGCCTTGTTCCCCGAATTAGTATCATAAAGATGGGTACCCAATAACTCATCTTCTGGATCATAAATTTCACGGGTATGTTCATCTAAAACTTCTGCTGGCAACTCGCCATTTGGACCTGGCTGGAACCATTTTTCATCCGGATAATGCACAAATTCTGCATTGGCAATATCTTCACCCCAGAACTGGTCGTTATAGAAGAAGTTACAGTTCAGACGCTCAATAAATTCACCCAAAGCAGATGCCAGCGCACTTTCTTTGGTTGAGCCCTTACCATTGGTAAAACACATTGGCGACTGCGCATCACGGATATGTAGCGACCACACATTCGGCACGATATTACGCCAAGACGCAATTTCAATCTTCATGCCAAGGCCTGCCAGAATTGCAGACATATTGGCAATGGTTTCTTCCAGCGGAAGGTCTTTACCTGGAATAAATGTACTGTTTTCAGAAGCCAGACTTGGCATTAACAAGGCTTGAGCATCTGCATCGATACTTTCTACTTCTTCAATGACAAATTCAGGACCGGTTTGAATTACTTTTTTGACGGTACAACGGTCAATCGAACGTAAAATTCCCTGGCGGTCTTTTTCAGAAATATCAGCCGGCAGTTCCACCTGAATTTTAAAAATCTGTTTATAGCGGTTTTCAGGATCAACAATATTGTTTTGCGAAAGGCGGATATTATCGGTTGGAATGTCACGTGCTGCGCAATAGACTTTGACGAAATAAGCCGCACAAAGTGCCGACGACGCCAGAAAATAATCGAATGGGCCGGGTGCCGAACCATCGCCTTTATAGCGGATCGGCTGATCGGCAATCACCGTGAAGTCATCGAACTTGGCTTCCTGGCGAAGATTATCGAGATAATTGACCTTAATTTCCATGTGGATACCTAAATATTCTTATGTGCCGTCACGGACAGATAAGATGCTGAATCTGAATATACAAGCCGGTTCACGGAGGAGAACTTGAATGAAAAATAGAAAATGGTCAGGTTATACCATTTGACGAAGTGTCTGGATAACGCTGCCGAGAATGGGCGCTATTATAGAATTATTTTATGAAATTGATAATGTTTGTCTGAAATTCTGCCAGATTAAACCAGACCCTAAGTCTTTCCTGAGCTGCCGGAGCATGAACCAACTTCAAGCCATGAATTATATGATCAATCAAGCTTGCGGATAAGGCAGATTTTCACCTGCCTAGTCCGAGATAACTTTAGAAATCATAACTCAATGCAAATACTGCAAGATTACGCTGCTTTTCATCATAACGGTCATAACCGCCAAAGATATATTCACCCGACAAACTTACCTGAGGTAAGAGCGCATAACTAAGTCCGGCAGAAGCATAACGAAAGGCAAACTGCTTTTCGGTATCGCCCAGTTCACCGCCCTCATATTTGCCTTCATCGTTAAAATAGCTTCCCGCTGCCGTAACGCTGGCATTCAGGCGATCATTCAACTGATGATTCAGGTTAAGCGTATAAAAAGTATCGCCCTGATTGGCATAAGCCACATCATACAGATAGGTCGATACACTGGCGCCAATACTGGTCTGATCATTCAATGCACGACTTATATTTAAACCCAGCTCATTTCCGGTAGTATGCTTGCCGCCCGGATAATAATAGGTTGCGTTCCATAGATCCCAATCATAATTTTCGCTGCTATGGGTATAACCCAGCAGAAAGTTATGCTCGAATTTGTCTGAACGATGTCCCTGACGCCCCTGCACTTCTGCATAAGAGTATCCAAGCGTAGATCCCCAATATCCGACATAAAAATTACCATAAGCCAGATTCAATGCAGCCTGTACAGCAACGTCGTCATTTTCAGGCGCATTGGTCAAACCGCGGGAGACGTATTTGGAGACCACACTCAAGTTTCCGCTTGCTTCTATTTGTTTTACTTCCGCATCATCGGCATAACAGTAAAAACTTGAAACAGCAGCACAGCCAAACAGCACTGTTTGATTGAATATTTTCATAAAATATAAATGTATTAAGTAAAGCGGAGATAAAACCGAAAGCAGTCGAGGTTTTATCTCCGCTTTGGGACAAAATTGAAATTCGCTTTACTCCTGCTTTGCTAGGCGGCAGGAATAAAACCATAATTTAAGCGCGAGGCGCCTTGTAAAAAGGTGCAGATGAAGGCGCAAGAGCAGGTTTGCCACGAATATGGTCTGCCAGTTTTTCAGCGATCATAATCGTAGTTGCATTGAGGTTGCCGGTAATGATCAAAGGCATTATCGAGGCATCAATCACACGCAGACCCTGCATTTCATGTACGCGTCCATAACCATCGACAACCGCCATGTCATCCTCACCCATTTTACAGCTACAGGACGGATGATACGCTGTTTCTGCATGATTACGAACAAATTCATCAATTTCTGCATCAGTTTGCAGATTTTTGCCCGGACTGATTTCTTCACCACGATAGGGATCCAGGGCGGGCTGATGCATAATTTCACGGGTAATCCGGATGGCATCGCGGAATTCACGCCAGTCCTGCTCGGTACTCATATAGTTGAACAGAATACTTGGATGTTCAAACGGATCTTTGGATTTCAGGCGAACCCGACCACGAGATGGTGAACGCATGGAACCGACATGAGCCTGGAAGCCGTGTTCATGAATAGCATTGGTCCCATTATAGTTAATCGCCACTGGCAGGAAGTGATACTGGATGTTTGGCCATTCAAACTCATCCGAAGAACGGATAAAGCCACCCGCTTCAAACTGGTTGCTGGCACCAATGCCTTTACCCAGGAATAACCATTCTGCGCCAATCATGGGCTGGTTATACCATTTTAATGCTGGGTATAAGCTGACCGGTTTTTTGCACTTATATTGTAAGTACATTTCCAGATGGTCTTGCAGGTTTTCACCCACACCCGGCAGGTCCTGAACCACCGGAATATCCAGACTTTTTAACAATTCAGCCGGACCTACACCAGAGCGTTGCAGGATTTGTGGAGATGCAATTGCACCTGCACATAGTAGAACTTCACGATCCGCAAAGACCTGAATCGGCTGTAAGGTATTTTGACCTTCAAAATATTCTACGCCAATCGCCTGATTGCGATTAAACAGAATTCGGTTGGTCATGGCATGGGTAATAATGGTGAGATTATCCCGGCCTTTGGCCATATCCAGATAACCACGTGCCGTACTGGAGCGACGACCTTGTGGTGTCACAGTACGATCCATTGGCCCGAAGCCTTCCTGTTGGTAGCCATTCAAGTCATCGGTACGTGGATAACCGGCTTGAACCCCAGCTTCGACCATGGCATGAAACAGCTCATTATTACCATTCTTAGGCGTTGCGACTGAAACCGGGCCTGAATCGCCATGATAGTCATTGCCGCCAATATCGCGGGTTTCAGCTTTTTTGTAATAGGGTAGACACTGCGCATAGTTCCAGTGTTCCAGACCTTTAAGGCTGGCCCACTGTTCCAGATCCATAGCATTACCACGGATATAGCACATGCCATTAATCAGTGAAGATCCGCCCAGACCTTTACCACGGCCGCATTCCATACGGCGATTGTTCATGTGGGGTTCTGGATCGGTCAGATAGGCCCAGTTATAACGGCGTCCTTGTAAAGGATAAGCTAAAGCAGCCGGCATCTGGGTTCTAAAATCCAGACGATAGTCCGGGCCACCTGCCTCAAGTAATAGCACCTTAGTATCTGGATCTTCAGTTAAACGCGCTGCCAGAACATTACCCGCAGAGCCCGCACCGATAATAATATAGTCGTAATTCATCAAATCCCCCTTATGCGCTAAATACAGATTGGAAAGGACTGAGTTCGACCTGAACCGATTTGGTCTGGGTGTAATGCTGCAAGGTCACAAGCCCATTTTCACGTCCAACACCGGAATGTTTATAACCACCGACAGGCATTTCTGCCGGTGATTCGCCCCAAGTATTAATCCAGCAAATGCCGGCTTCGATTTGATGAATAATACGATGCGCACGTGCCAGATTCGGTGTCACGACACCAGCTGCCAGACCATACTCGGTGTCATTGGCTCGACGAATCGCCTCTTCTTCTGAGTCATAACTTAGAATACTCATGACCGGACCAAATATTTCGTCACGGACAATCGTCATGTCGTCACGGCAATCGGTAAATACCGTTGGTAGCACATAAGCGCCTTGGGCAAATTGCTCATCTTCGGCACGGCCACCACCACAAAGTAAACGAGCGCCTTCTTTTTTACCCTGTTCGATATAATCCAGCACTTTTTCCATATGAGAGAAGCTGGACACTGGACCAAAATTGGTCTCAGGATCAAGTGGATCTCCCATACGGATATAAGGAATACGCTGCAGAATCTTTTCTTCGAATTCGGCTTTCAAGGCTAAAGGTACAAATACACGGGTACCATTGGTACAGACCTGACCGGAACTATAGAAGTTAGCCATCATGGCAATATCTGCCGCCAGATCCAGATCGGCATCTTCACAGATAATCAGCGGGGATTTTCCGCCCAGCTCCATGGTGACTTCTTTCAGGCTGGAATTTGCAGCTTGGGCCATGACTTTTTTGCCGGTAGAAACGCCACCGGTAAACGACACTTTGGCAATATCAGGATGCGAAGTCAGATAACCACCAATTTCACCACTGCCGGTAACCACATTAAAGACACCATGCGGCACACCTGCTTCAGTATAAATTTCTGCCAGTTTTAATGCAGTTAAAGGCGTCACTTCACTGGCTTTAAAGATCATGGCATTGCCTGCTGCCAGTGCAGGTGCAGATTTCCATAAGGCAATTTGAATCGGGTAATTCCATGCACCAATCCCGGCAACCACCCCCAAAGGTTCACGGCGAGTATAAACAAACGAACTGCTTCTGAGCGGGATTTGCTGGCCTTCTAATGCTGGCAAAATACCTGCATAGTATTCGAGTACATCTGCACCTGTCGCAATATCGACGGTGGATGTTTCACTGAAAGCTTTACCACTGTCGAGACTTTCTAAACGCGCCAGCTCGTCATTACGTTCACGGAGGATGGCAACAGCCTTGTTCAAAATACGGGAACGTTGAATCGCCGTCATTTCTGCCCAGACTTTTTGTCCTTGTTGTGCCGATTCAACAGCGCGATCGATATCTTTTCGCGTACATACCTGCACGTCTGCCAGAATTTCGCCTGTTGCAGGATTAATCGTTTGAAACGTGCTATTGGACGTTGCATCGACATATTGTCCATGAATATAAGGACGTTGCAGTTTGAATGTTGTCAATGGAATTTCCTCGCAGGTGGGTTATTTGAGTTGTTGCCGGATATATTCACTACACAGTTCAATCGGCAGTTCTGGGTCAATTTCGCCATTTACCAAAGCACCTCTTAACCAGAATCCATCAATCAATGCTGCCAAACCTTGAGCGGCTTTCTCTGCCTGGTCTTTATTCAACTTTTTCATGAATTCATATTTAAGGTTGGAATGTAAGCGGTAATGATTGATCTGCTGTAACCGATGTAACTCAGGTTGATGCAAACTGCTAGCCCAGAACGCCAACCAGACTTTCATGGCCGCCTTGTCGGTTTGTGGAGCAGCAAAATTACCACGTACGATCGCCAGTAAGCGCTGCTCCGGTAAGTCATCAACCTGTATCTTTATCTGTGCAACAGATTTACCCAATTGCTGCAATAAGTAACGCATTGTGGCTTCAATCAAGCCATTTTTACCTCGAAAGTAATGACTTATGATGCCGGTTGAGACACCTGCTCTCTGGGCAATCTGACTAATTGAAGCTTCTGCAAAACCTAGCTCATTCACTGCAGCTAAGGTGGCATCGATCAGTTGCTGACGACGGATCGGTTGCATACCAACTTTGGGCATAGGACTAACCTGAATAACGGATGTAACAATAAAAAATCACTCTGCTAAAGCAAATAGCTGAATGATGTAACAATTCATAAACGCTTTTTTAATTGAACGTTCAATTAATAAAAATTATAGTGCCAGCTCACCCTTGATGTACAGCGCAGTTTGTTTTGGATTTGCAAAAGTTTGTAATTCACGAAAACAAGGAAGCTTTACCGCAGGCTTTTGCTTTTAAATCACACTGCACTGTAGATCATCCGGCAACAAAACGATGGTCATGGATTTATGCAAAAGAAAAATGAAGAGATGCGAGATGGTCTGAATAAAGTAGTTTTTTATTTTTCGGCGACACTTATTCTGCTGTTTTCTATCATTACCATTTTATTTAATGAACAAGCCAATCAAGTCATTATCAATATTTTAAACTGGGTCAGTCGTACCTTTAGCTGGTATTACCTGCTGGCGGCAACGCTGTATCTGGTTTTTATCGTCTTTATCGCCTGCTCACGTTATGGCGAAATCAAACTTGGACCGAAACATTCTAAACCTGAATTCAGCCTGCTGAGTTGGTCGGCGATGCTATTTTCTGCCGGAATCGGGATTGACCTGATGTTTTTCTCGGTGGCGGAACCGCTTTCCCATTATATGAATCCACCTGTAGGCGAAGGTGAAACCTTTGAAGCTGCGCGCCAGTCCATGGTGTGGACCCTGTTTCACTACGGTTTAACTGGCTGGAGTATGTATGCGCTGATTGGGGTCGCCCTGGGTTATTTCAGTTACCGCTACAATTTACCGCTAACGATCCGATCGGCACTTTATCCGATCTTTGGTAAAAAAATTAATGGTCCAATTGGCCATACGGTTGATACGGCTGCGGTACTCGGCACGATTTTCGGGATTGCCACGACATGCGGGATTGGCGTTGTGCAATTAAATTATGGCCTGCATGTGCTGTTTGATTTACCGGAAAATATCTGGATTCAAACCGCACTCATCGCCGTTGCTGTGATTATTACTATTATTTCAGTCACTGCCGGTGTCAATAAAGGCATCCGGATCCTGTCTGAGATTAATATCTATGTGTCAATTGGGCTGCTGCTATTCATTCTGTTTGTAGGAAATACCGAGTTTTTATTAGCCGCCTTGATTCAAAATTTTGGTGACTATATCAGCCAGTTCCCGAAACTTTCTTTAACCAGTTTTCCTTTTGAACAACCGAAAGAGTGGATGAATAGCTGGACCCTGTTCTTCTGGGCATGGTGGATCGCCTGGTCACCTTTTGTTGGTCTGTTCCTGGCCCGTATTTCCCGTGGTCGTACCATTCGCGAATTTGTCACCGGGACTTTGGTTATTCCTCTGTTATTTACCCTGACCTGGTTGTCTATTTTCGGTAACAGTGCTTTATACAGCGTGATTTTTGATGGTAATACTCAACTTGCTACGACAGTTTTAGAAAATCCGGCACATGGTTTTTATGATCTGCTGGCGCAGTATCCAGGCTTTATGTTTACTGCAGGTGTCGCCACCATTACCGGCTTACTGTTCTATGTGACCTCAGCGGACTCGGGGGCATTGGTATTGGGAAATTTCACGACCAAATTCACTAATATTGAGCATGATTCACCGCGCTGGCTCAGTGTGTTCTGGGCCATTGCCATCGGTTTGCTGACTTTGGCAATGCTCATGGCGAATGGCGTGACAGCATTACAGAACACCACAATTATTATGGGTCTGCCTTTTAGTTTCGTCATTTTCTTTGTGATGGCGGGACTCTATAAGTCCTTGCGTCTGGAGGATTTTCGTCAGGCAAGCACCAGCCTGAATGCGGCACCTGTGGTCGGTAATGTGGATATTTTGAACTGGAAGAAGCGTCTGAGCCGGGTCATGCTGCATCCAAGCCTGTCCCAGACGCGGACCATGCTGGACAATGTTTGCAAACCAGCCATTGAGGCCGTTGCAACCGAGTTAATTGACAAAGGTATTCAAGTCAATATTCAGGAAAAATCGCTGGAGGAAGAACCTGAACTGTATCATCTGGATCTGACCATTCAGCTCGATGAAGAAGAAAACTTTGTCTACGAAATATGGCCGGTACGCTATGACACGCCAAATTTCAGTTCACGTGGTAAACGAACCAAACGTTATTACTATCGTCTGGAAAGTTATCTGTTTGAAGGCTCTCAGGGAAACGATCTGGTCGGTTACAGTAAGGAACAGGTGATCAATGACATCCTGGATAAATATGAACGCCATATGATGTATCTGCATATTAACCGGATCAGCCCAGGTAAACGTCCGCTGTTCCCGGATCGTGAAATCTAGGATCGCTCAACTACGGAAGGACTGAATGATGTCAGAAAGTTTGAATGCTTTTGCCCTGTTTTTCTCCCTGCTCAATCCTTTTCTGATGAGTATTTATATGCTCGGAATTATCCGTAATTCCGACGCAAAAGTCTTCAACATGGCATTGATTCAGGGCAGTCTGATCAGCTTTATTGTGTTCATCATTTTTGCAAAAACCGGTGAAGCCTTCTTTAATGAAGTCTTGCATGTACGGTTTGAGTCCTTCCAGATTTTTGGCGGTATTATCTTTCTGGTAATTGGCTATCGTTATGTCTTTGAAGGTGCTGATACGATTGGCGTGATGCGTGGAGCGCCCAGTCATCTGGCCGGTACCATCGCCATGCCGTTTATGATCGGTCCGGGTACCATTTCGGCATCTGTGATCACCGGTATACAGCTCAGTTTAATGCAAACCATTCTGGTGATTTTCTTTACCCTGTTTCTAACCTGTAGCTTGCTGATCCTGATGAAATATCTGCATGATCATTTACAGCATAAATATTCTAACTACATTGACCTGTATGTCGATATTGTCGGTCGTGTTGCTGCGCTTCTGATTGGTACGATTGCCATCGATATGATTGTGACAGGCGTTACCGGAATTTTGGAAACCTGATAAATCCTTTCTATCAATAAATAAAAAGAGCGGTTTTTACCGCTCTTTTTTGATTTTAAATAATTAAAATTTAAATGACACACCGGCATAAGTAGAAAAACCTTCACCTGGCGAAGATCGCGCTACATCAGCACCTTGATCATTTAGCCCAGGAATCACGACCGCAGCATATTTCTCATCCGTGATATTTTTAAAGTTGATCCAGGTTTTCCACGATTGATGTTCTGGTGCATAACCCACGTCAATGCCCCAGATCTGATAGTCATCACTGAATCGGCTATTGGCATAATCATGTGCCATTTTGGATGCATATTCAGTATTCAGACCAATATAGAGGCCATTATTCAAGGCATAACTTAGTTGAGCCTGATACAGATGTTTAGGGATTCCTGGCAACTGGTTCTTGCCAAACAATGGATCATTTTTGTACTGGAAATCGCTAAGGGTATAAGCCTGTTGCAGACGCAGTTCGCCATATTGGGATTCATGCAATGGCGTATCTAGACTTAGCTCCACCCCTTGATGAATCGTTGGCGTGGCATTCGATTCAACAGCAATTGGCTCTGAAGGTCGATTCGATCCATCTTCATAGGTTTTAATCATTTCAGAGGTTAACAGTTCATTTTTCACTTTGGAATAATAATAACTCAGTGCCCAATCTCCAAAGCCTGATTGTCCACGTCCACCCAGTTCAAAGCTATTGGCGGTTTGCGTGTCCAAATAGATTGGCGCGCGCACCCGGCCAGAAGCGACACCACTGTCAAAATAATACGGTGAAGACCAAGCCATCGCCCAAGGATGTGCTGGCTCAATGCTGCGGCTTAAATTGGCAAACCATTGCACAGACTCATTCGGCTGATAGGTCAAACCAAGTCGTGGTGCAAAATTCCATTCATAACGGCTGACTTCAGGACTCGCCACAGGATAAGTTACTTCACTTTCCCGATGGGTATACACCGCTGCCAGTCCCAAATCTAATTTGAACTGATCATTTAATGTGGTTTCCTGATCAAATTGCAGGACGTTGTCTGAACCGCGATAGGTATAACGGCGGGTAACGGTATCTGCCGGATACAAAGTTCCATCAATAGTCGTATCACGTCGGATGGTTTCCGTTACACCACTGTCCGGACGATGAGTCGTGCTGCGCAAGGCAATACGCCCCTGATGCTCCAGACCTAGAAACTGGTAAGGTTTTTCATACTGGAAGCGCGCTGTAATATCTTCATAATCGACATTGGTACGATAACTGCTTTCACGTAAATCCAGCGGATAATGATGATAAGCCAGACTGCCGGTCAGTTTAGCATCATCCTGTAAATTCCAGGTCGTAGTATTGGCCAACCAGGTACTGCCCGGCTGAATCCGTTTGGCATCTACCGCTAAATTAAAGCTATTCGCTGCTTCAGGATCATTTTTGAGCTGTTCTTGTGTAATCCGTCCTGGAGTTAAATGCTTGCTCTCACGGTAACGAGCATAAAAACGGGTTTCGATATCCGGACTGATCTGATAGCCCAAATTAAAAGCCAGACCCTTACCATCGCCTTCAGCATGATCCTGAATTCCATCAAACTGGGTACTCGTCAGCGCCAGATAATAATCCATCTGATCCAGCTTTCGGCCGGTACTAAACTGATATTTTTGATAACCATGGCTGCCCATTTCATATTTGAGTTCAGAGCCATCCTGATCTGCGCCGGTCTTGGTTCTATAGTTGATTGTTCCACCTAAGGCCAGTCCGCCTTGCTTAAAGCCATTGGCTCCGCGATAAACCCCGACATGATCAATCCACCAGGGTTCTAGCAGTTCATACGCTGTACCGCCCGGCCCGGTAAATGGAATATCGTCAATCAGGACGTGCGTACCGGATGCGTGTGCACCTGAAGTCCGGTTGATTCCTGAGCCACGGATCGATATTTTTGCACCTTCATTCCCTGCAGACTGGGCATAAATTCCTGGCTGTAAACGGAACACATCGGCTGTGGTTGCAAGTCGCTGCTGTTCTAATTGCGGCTCACCAATGAAATTCGTTCCTCCTGAAACCTGAGCCAGCTCTTTCTGATATTGCTGCTGCGGATTGGCATTTTGCTCAGCGCTGATCACAATAGTATTCAGCTGTTGAACATTGTCCGGTTCTACGGCAGTTTCAGCATAAAGATGACCTGAGACAATCGACAGAATCATGAGGCTCAGCGGGCTTTTCTTGAGAGGAATTTTTGTCATGTGCATGTCGATTTTATACAGTCCTGTATAAGTGATTCCGTTTTATGAGAGGAAATCAGTTTAAAAATTATGCTGTAGCATAGATCAATATTGTTATTTTCAGGAGTTATTTTCTGCCAAAAAATTGACTGATCAGCGTATATTTTTTCATTTTATTTAATCTTTTTATTAAAAATCAACTTGCAAGATCAAAACCACATCCTCACAAGTTCCAAGAACTTAATTTTTAAGTAACTGATATTTAATAATATGTAATTTAATTCTGCACAGATGTATTTCCACTTGGCAAAATGTGATAAGTAGAAAAATTTATAATCGACCAAACCAGTTCTTTAATTTCGAAAGTTGGCCGAAGTTGTATATTTTCTGATTTAAAGTAGACAAGATTAACCTCATCACCTTATAGAAAAATTGAAATCCTTGAGAGAAAAACAATCAATTTTTAAAAATCCTGACGATGCAGGATTTTTAAAAATAACGGACTAAATATATTTAACTATTCGCAAATTAGCTGTAATAGACCTGTCTTTTCTTGGAAAACCGATCCAGCTGTTTCAAGAAGCCTTCAAAATAATCTTTCTGCTTTTCTTCTGTGCGATAGCCGGCGTATAAAGTTCGACGTAAGCCTTCAGGCGCCACGCAGTCTAAACGGCGTGATGTCACCCAGCCTTTCTGCTCATATTCATTTACCACCCAATCGGGTAATGCACCAATCCCGCGACCACTTGCCACCAGCTGAATCAGCATTTGGGTCAAGTCGGTGGTACGAATGGCTTTTGGTAGAATATTAGCTGGAATAAACAAACGCGACATAATGTCCAAACGGTGTTTATCCACCGGATAAGTCACCAGCGTTTCTTCAGCAAGTTCCTGAACAGTAATCTCTTTCGCACGTACCAGCGGATGGGTATTGGATAAAACCAAGCGTGATTCGTATTCGAAAATCGGAAAATATTCAATGCCTTTGAGCGCAATCGGATCAGCCGTAATCAGCAGATCAAACTCTCCGGTTTGTAATAATTCATGCGGATTCGATTCAAAACCTGAAGCAAAGTCTAAGTCTACATCCGGATATTGCATCCGGTATTGATTAAGTAGCGGCATCAACCAGTCAAAACAGCTATGACATTCAGAGGAGAAAACAATTCGTCCGGTCTGACCATGCACAATACGGCTGATATCACTCTGTGCAATTTGAACTTGCGGTAATATTTCATCTGCCAGTTTTAGCAACCGCTCTCCAACATTTGAAAAGCTCACAGGGCGACTACGCCGATTGACCACTTCAATGCCGAACCATTGGTCGAGTTCACGTAGCTGATGTGACAAGGCCGATGGGGTTAAACATAAATCACTTGCTGCTGCAACCAGGGAACCATGCTCCCGCAGAGCAGTTAAAGTTCTTAAATGGCGAAGTTCTATCATGAAAAATACCGGAAATTTAAAAGACGGATGACACTTAATCTGTCTTAAGCATAACCCATTTTTCTTATTTTATTTAGTTTTTCTCATTTCAAAACCAGAATAATGAGATATATTCAACTATTAGGTTTATAGGTTCGAATTACTATTCCCTTAATTTCATTAATTTAATTTTCTTGGTTAACTTAACCATCATTAAAATAACCCATAAAATATTAATTAAACTTACAGCAGCAACAAGATAGAAAACTAACTCAGGCATAAAAGTCACAGAATAATTTTGCTGCACTCATACAATAAAAATTAGAAAGTATTTTAGAGGATGAAAGACTATGTCGAATCCAATCGATCGAAATGATGAAGAACTCACTGAAGAACAACTTGATCCTCAAGAAAAACAGGATCGTGAGATCCAGCGAGGTCAATTAGGCCTTCATGATCCACAGAGACAACGTGATCAGCTGCGTCAGGAAAGACAGGATGAGGAACAAATTCAGTAATTTTCCCTGAGATGCAAAATAAAAAACTCCCCATTTTTAAAAATAGATGGGGAGTTTTTTTTCAGTATTAAAAAGTTAGGGACTAGTTTTTCGCATCACCACATCTTATACATCTGATCTAATCTGAACAGCTCACCTTCTTGGATGAGTGCTATTTTACTATTTCGCTTCTGTAGAGGCTTTTGCTTGTAGTGGCTGCGCCTGTGTTTCTGCCGTTTTTTTCTTGGCCTGAATTTGTGCCGCTATTTCCTGATTTTTCTCAGCAAAACGCAAGCCACCATCTCCGGCGAGACTTGTTTGGCTCATCACCATGCTGCTGCCCAAGATTAAAATCAGCTTAAAAAATTGATTTTTCATGTCTCATCTGCCTTTTTATTCTAATGGTATTAAAAATAAGCAATTATTATTCCAATGTTTTTATGCTTATTTAGTTTTTTGACTGCACTTTCTATTTTATAGGGATAATCTTCGAAAATACAAAGTCAATCATCGTAAAAATATAAAAATCTGCAATAAGAATAAATAGATATTTTGACTACATCTCAGCTTAAATCACTATTGATTTTTTATTTAAATCAAAAAAATCGTTCAACAGCTTATTTGGATTATTTTCATTGGCTAAAATATAGTGCAAATACCCAGAGCAATAACAAAAACAGAATCGCTGTGCAGGATTTCCAGAAAGTGACTGGATGCTTTTCAAGCATAGGACGTGAAACTGATTTTTTAAATTTGAGATCTGGGTGTTTCAGATCATATATAAAGGCTGAAAGTGCTTCATAGCGCTGCTCCGGGCGAATGGAAAGCGCTTTTTTAAAGATGGCGTCCAAGCCATGCGGCAGATCCGGTCGATACTCATAGAGAGGATGATATCGAACCTGCTTTAAGGCCTTTTCGGTCTTGCAGCGCGCGAGGTCCGTCCCATAAGGCAACTGTCGGGTTAATAAATAATAACTCATCACCGCCAGCGAGAACTGATCTGATTTTACTGAGGGTGAGCGTCCAATAAAATACTCAGGTGCCATAAAGGCCAAGGTTCCCAAAGGAACATCTGCGTGTTTGGGATTCAGTTCAACCAGACCTCTGACCGCAGTCGATCCATAATCAATCAGTTTCACTTTCAAGGTATCGGCTGGTTCGAGCAGCATGACATTTTCTGGTCGTACATCCTGGTGCAGCATTTCAAGACGGTGCATGGCATTCAATGCTTTGGCCACCTGCTCAATGATCGGAAGCAACTGCTGTAAAGTTAAAGCAGTTTTATGACGGTGCAGCCATCGGTTTAGGCTTTCCCCTTGTAAATATTCATAACTTTGAAATAAAAACTTCTTGCTGCCCTTATGTGGATAGCATTGCAGCAGATTTTCATGTTTTAAGCGTTTCGATACCCAGTCTTCCAGCTGAAATTGTTCCATCGCTTGCAGGTCATCCTGCACATCGACAGACAAGGTTTTAATAACCAGCTGATTTTGTGTTGCTTCATCATGCGCCAAATAGAGGCTGCTGCGATGATTTTGGTGCAGGATTTTATCAATTCGATAACCTTCAAACAGGTCGCCATGACTCAGCTGTTGCGGAAATAAAACATGGCTCTTGATATGAAAGGATTCCTCATCAGGCAACTGTTCCACTTTAATGATTTGAATGGTGAGATTATCATCACTACCCCGCTTTAAGGCCAGTTCGACTATAGACTTGGCAATGATATCCAGATGTTGTTGCTGTTGCAGCATCTCCGATATGAGCTGCATATCAATAAACTCATAGACACCATCCGTCATCAAGATAAAGAAATCATCTTCACATAATTCAAGCTGCTGATAATCGACATCGATACGATGGTCGGCACCCAGTGCACGACTTAAATAATGTTCTGTTGATGACAGGCAAACGCGGTGATCAGCCGTCAACTGTTCAATGGCTTGTGTCTGAATGCGATAAATCCGGCTGTCGCCTGCATGAAAGATATGTGCCCTGTTTTTTTTCAAAATCAGTGCACTAAAGGTGCAGATATAACCCCGGTCTTTATCAAAACGTCCGCGGCTTTGCTGGGTTTGTGCATACAACCAGGAATTGGTCGCACGAATGACCCGTGCTGCCGAAGTTTGGGTGCTCCATGCTTCCGAAGTCGAGTAATAATCCGATAAAAAACTGCTGACTGCAGTTTCTGCTGCAATATGACTGACATTGCTGCTGCTGATCCCGTCTGCTATTGCACAGGCAATGCCTTTACTGCTAAGCGCGTGACCTTCAGGAATATAGACCCCATGGAAATCCTGATTCTGTGCTTTGATTCCAGCGGAAGAATATTGCCCGACACTGATCTTTAATTTTTTATTCATTTTAAATACTCAAAAAGGGATCGAATTGATCCCTTTAATCTCAAGACATAAATCATCATGCTCAGATTAGAATTCTTTTTTATCGCCAGTACGTACATGTGTGGTATAGAGCGCCAGACCTGTCAGAGCCAGACCACCCACCAGATTCCCCAGTGCCACCGGTAATTCATTCCACAGGAAGTAGTCTGTAATCGAGAAATCACCGCCCATCATCATGGCAAATGGGAACAGGAACATATTCACCACTGAATGTTCAAAGCCCATGGCGAAAAACAGCATGATTGGCATCCACATCGCAATGAATTTGCCGCTGACCGTGGTTGACATCATGGCACCAATTACCCCGAGTGACACCATCCAGTTACACAGCATGCCGCGGATAAAAATCGTCATCCAGCCAGCAAAACCATATTCGGCATAGCCTAAAGTCCGGTCTTCACCAATATGGGCAATTTTCACCCCGACCGCGTTCGGTTCAGCGGCGAAACCCATGGTATAGACTGCGGCCATCAACACTGCCACGGTTAAACATCCGGCAAAGTTACCTAAAAAAACCAGTCCCCAGTTTTTTAAAATACGTGACCACGTTACCCCAGGACGTTTATCTAGCCAGGCTAATGGAGTCAATACAAATACCCCAGTGAGCAGGTCATAGCCCAAGAGATACAACATGCAGAAACCAACTGGAAATAGCAGCGCACCGATCAGTGGCATCCCTGTTTGCACCGCAATCGTGACAGCAAATACAGCTGCCAGCGCCAAAATTGCGCCTGCCATAAACGCACGGATTAAAACATCGCGCGTTGCCATATGAAGTTTTGCCTCACCGGCATCGACCACTTTTTTTGCAAACTCTGCAGGAGCAAGATAAGCCATATTTTTATCCCCTTTATATAAATTACTTGCCTGTTTGCAAATAAAAGACGCCTAAGGTCTATTTCAACCCTAGGCGTCTTTGCCTTGCATTATTCAAACAGATCAATTGTGTCATGGCGCCGTTGCCATATTTAATATAGATTAAAGCAAATAGCATGCCATTTATTTTAAATAGCTAATAAAAATCAGATAAATTATTTTAAAATTTAATCCTAATAATTATATTGGCACAATCTCTGCATTATCTATAACGGTCATTTTTTAAATATAGCTATTGGAGAATATTAATGATTAGCCATCGTCAACAAGTGACAGACATGATTATTTCAGCGAAAGTTTTAAAGTCTATCAAATGGGCAGATGTCGCTGAAACAATAGGCCTTTCTAAAGAATGGGTGACAGCCGCATGTTTGGGTCAGATGGCTTTTAATAAAGAACAGGCAGAAAAAATTGGTGAAATATTTGGATTGACTGATGAAGCCATCGCCTGGCTGCAAATCGTACCCTATAAAGGTTCTCTGCCAACTAGCGTGCCGACAGATCCGCTGATTTATCGCTGGTATGAGGTTGTCAGCGTCTATGGTATGACTATTAAAGAACTGATCCATGAAGAATTTGGTGATGGAATTATGAGTGCAATTGATTTCAGTATGGATATTCAACGTGAGAATAACCCAAACGGAGATCGGGTGAATGTCGTATTATCCGGAAAGTTTTTACCTTATAAAACTTATTAATCCTCCACCATAAGCATAAAAGCCATTATTAAAATGGCTTTTATTTTATCTACACTTATTAAATTCATTTATTTTTTTAAAAATCATTATTAAAATATATATAATTTTTTCATCTCAAATTAAACATATAAACTATAAATGATTTTACTTTTATTCGATAAATTCAACCATTCTGTACTTTTTAAATAATATTTTCCTATCCTGAATATATAGCTCATCATTTTATTATTGCGTTAGCAAAAACAACAAAAAGGATATTGCTATCCTTTTTGTTCATTCACTTTAAATCGGGCATGTAGTGTTATTGCTGTGCTTCCGCCAGATGACGTTCAGTCACGGCCTGTTCATATAAACGCTGTTCTTTCTCTTTATGCTCGACAGAGAAACGGATCATCAACACACAACTTGCAGCAATCACCACCAAGCCACCCAGTACCATCAAAGTGGTTTGAATATCCAGCATGCCTTTTAACAGGAAACCCGCAGCCACCGCACCGACATTGCCACCTGCTCCAATAATACCGGCCACACCGCCCAAGGCATCACGGTCGATAAAAGGCACCAGTGCATAGGTAGCGCCACATGCCATATGGGTAAACAAGGCAAATATAGTCATCGCCATGATCGCCAAGGTCGCGCTGTTCATTTGCGAAAACAGAATAAGAAACAGACCTTCCAGCATGATCAAGGCAAACAGGACTTTGGTTCGACCATCCAGACCTTTTTGAATCGCAACTTTGTCTGAAACAATGCCACCCAAGGCACGGGCAAACAATGCCAGTAAACCAAAAATCCCGGCAGCCATGCCTGCTTCTTTTAGGCCAAACTGGAAGTTGTCGACAAAGTACAAGGCAATAATGTTATGGATGAAAATTTCAATACCAAAACAGGCTGCATAAGCTCCAAACAAAATCCACACACGGTAGTTACGTGCGGCATGCATCAAGATTGCAAGGCCGCCTTTTTTATCGCTACCAACAGAAATACCTTCAGCACGGAGTTCTTTAAAATTGCCTTGTGGACAGTCTTGGGTGAATTTCCAGTACAGTACACCGACAATGATCATCAGAATACCCGGAACCAGAAGTGCAATTCTCCATCCCATTGCCTGTTCTACACCGAACATCACCAAAGCAGCCAGCATTAAAGGCATCAGGGCTTGAGTCGCACCGCCACCGGCATTCCCCCAACCTGCTGTAGTTGCATTTGCCGTTCCCACCACATTTGGCGCAAACATGATACTGGTATGATATTGAGTAATCACGAAGCTGGCACCGATGGCGCCAATCAATAAACGAAAAAACAAGAAAGATTCATAACTGTTGGCCGATGCCACACCAAACACCGGAATACTGCCAATAATCAGTAAGGCGGTATAGGTTTTACGCGGACCGTATTTATCACACAACGGCCCCACGATCAGACGCACCAGAATTGTAATGGCGACTGCGGCAATATTGATATTGGCGATCTGCTCTTTGGTCAGGCTGAATTCACCGGCAATCACTGGCATTAACGGTGCACAGGCAAACCACGCAAAGAAACAGACAAAAAAAGCGAGCCAACTCATATGGAAGGCCCGCATCGCTGAACTACTGAAGTTAAATAGACTTATTTTTGTTGCTTTATTGAGACTTGTATTTGAAGACATAGCCATTTCCTTACCAGAACTGAGCGTATTTAAGTCACTGTGATGCACAAGGCATATCAGTAACGATCAGAACGGACGTCATTGGCCGTCATACAAATGTAGAGTCTTCTTTGACTTTAATTAGATATATGCATAGGTCATGCCAGATTATTTTTAACATAAAATAAACTATTCTTTTATATAAAATAATTTTTATTTCACTTTCAAATTTAGACTTTTATTTCTTAAAAATAGAGAGAAAAATAGATATCTTCTGAGAAATTATGAGCAAAACAGCGATAGGATGACCTGCCCGGAGTCATTGCTGGTTTAAATCGGTGCAGGGCTGGATCAAATAATTTTTCCCTTTTCAAAATGCAGCAGTTGTGCCTGTAAATACGCTACTTCATCTACATGATGGGTCACATAAATCATGGGTAAATCTGTTTGATGAATCACAATTTTCAGAAAAGGTAAAATCTGATTTTTCAGCTTTTGATCCAGTCCATTTAAAGGTTCATCCAAAAGTAATAGATCGGGAGAAGATAAAAGTGCACGTCCAATAGAAACGCGCTGTGCCTGTCCACCAGAAAGTTGATGCGCCCGATGCCGAAGCAGTGGCTTTAATTCAAGTAGTTCAACGATATCTTCGAAAAGAAATTTTTGCTGACCTTTATTTTTTATGTTTAGCTGTTCTGCATATTTTAAATTCTGCATGACATTCAGATGCGGAAACAGTAAGGCTTGCTGAAAAATCAGGGCTATTTTTCTTTGATGAACAGGAATATTTAGTTTCTGCTGATGATCAAATAATATTTTTTGCTGGAAATGAATAAAGCCGTGTGATGGTTTTAATAGCCCTGCAATATTTTTTAAAAAGGTGCTTTTTCCACTTCCCGATGCCCCCACAATACCAATCAACTTCGTCTGCATATCCAGATTGGCCTGTAGCTGGAAATTTGCGTAATTAAACTGAAAATCACACTTCAGCATCTTAAGCCTCCAATTTACGTTGATACTTCTGCATGATCCAGTAATTTGCAATCAAGGCTGAAAAAGCCAGAATCAGAGATAAAATGACCAGACGCATGGCCATGCTTTCTCCATCAGGCTGCTGTAACAGGCTATAAATGGCGATGGGAATCGTACGGGTTTCTTCTGGAATATTGCCAACAAAGGTAATGGTGGCACCAAATTCTCCCAGACTGCGGCTGAAACATAAAATGCTGCCGATTAAAATTCCAGGCAAAGCCAGAGGCAGGCTAATGCTACAGAATACCCGCCATGGTGTGGCGCCCAAAGATCCTGCCACCTGTTCTAACTGCCGGTTGATCATTTGAAAAGACAAGCGAATTGGTTGAACCATTAAAGGAAATGCCACAATCATTGCTGCCAGTACCGCACCTTTCCAGTTAAATATCAGCTGAATTCCCCATTTATGTAGATATTGCCCCAGCATACCCTGATGACCAAATAGCAGGAGCAGAAGATAGCCCAGTACTACCGGCGGTAGCACCATAGGCATCTGCAATATTGCCTCTACGAGAAATTTGGCTCGGAATTCATACCGTGCCAGCAACCATGCCACGGTAATGGCAAATGGCAGGCACACTGCTGTGGCAAAGCCCGCCACTTTGGCTGAAAGCATCAAGGCATTCAATTCTTCTGGTGTAAGCATCATCAGTTATGGAACCTTGAGCTTAAAACCATATTTCTGGAAAATCTGCCTGGCCCTTGGACTCGTCTGGATAAATTCAGAAAATTGGATTGCTGCCTGATTTTTCTGGCCCTGCCGGGTTAAAGCAATCGGATACACAATCGGACGATGTGTTCTGGCTGGAAACACCCCCGAAATTTTAACTTTTTTACTCATCAAGGCATCAGTTCTATACACAATACCGACCTGACATTCGCCACGTTCTACAAATGCGAGAGTTGAACGGACGCTGTCCGTACCGACAATTCTGCCGCGAAGCGGATTCAACCAGCCCAGCCGGATTAAGCTTTGCTGGGCATATTTTCCAGCAGGCACCGATTCCATTTGTCCGGTACATAAATAACCTTGAAAGGCCTGAGCAAAATTAAAGTTGGCTGACATTTTAAAATGATTTTTTTTCTGAAGTGGACTAATCAATACCAGTTCATTTAAAAGCAAAGGTCGAATCTGACCGATCTGAATTTTTTGTTTCTTGATCAGATCATTCATCCAGTCCAGGTCTGCAGAGAAAAATAGATCACTGCTGGCTCCCGCTGCAATTTGTTTCGCCAATACCGAAGACGCAGCAAAAACCGGAACGATCTGGATGTCCCGATGCTGTTGCTCATACAGCTTGGAAATATCAGTAATCGCATTGGTCAGGCTGGCTGCAGCATATATTCTAACTGTCTCGGCATGCAGCATGGAGCTAGTCAATAGCATGCCAGTGAGGAGAACTTTGAATAAATCCATCTTTCTCATTCTATGTGATTCGAATATTGAGAATTGCGACAGGCATTTCAAATCAGTAAACCTTGTACCACATGCCCGGCTTGGATTTCTGTTGCTGCCGGAATACGTACCAGACAATTGGCCTGCATCAGATTACTCAACATATGCGACTGCTGTTTCGCCAGGCTTTTGAGCTTTAAAGTACCCTGATCAAATTCTGCAGCCATTCTTAAAAAACGTTCACGTGCATCCGCTTTCAAATCATGTGTCATTACCGCACTAAGCCATGCAGGTGATTGCTTTTGCCCTTGTAAGGCATTCAGTAAAGTTGCCGTATAGATTTGCATCCCGACATACACAGCAGCCGGATTTCCCGGCAAACCCAAGAGATAACAGTAACCTTGATCATCTCGACGATACTTGGCAAATAACATCGGTTTTCCGGGCTTCTGCTTCACTTTCCAGAAAATCTGCTCAAAACCCTGCTCCAGGGCAACAGGACGAATGAAATCATAATCACCCACCGAAACCCCGCCTGTGGTCAATATGAAGTCGTATTGGTTTTTAAGACGATGTATTAACGTTTGCAGCTCATACTCATTATCTGAAACATGCAGAATATCTACGTTTTGACCCTGTGATTGAAACCAGGCCTGAATCAGTGGAGCATTGGCGTCAAAGATTTTTCCGGAATTCAGGTCTTCAATGCTGGAAGCGACTTCATCTCCAGTAATCACAACAGCAATTTTAGGATAACGATAGACTGAAACCTGCTTTACGCCTGCCATGCTCAAAGCTGCAATTGCACCTACATGCAGTTTTTGACCTGCATCTGCCAGACGCTGCCCTTGTGCGATTTCCTCGCCTGCATCACGTATATCCGTATGAGGCTTTAGGTCTGTTGTAATAATGATTTGATTGGCATGGCATTTGACAATTTCCTGACGGGCGACCGTTGTAGTTCCTGCTGGAATCCTGGCACCGGTAAAAATCCGGACTGCCTGACCTGGCCGCAGTTCAATTTCAGTACTTTGCCCTGCCCGAATCTCTCCAATGAGTTCAAAAGTGCTGTGAGCACTAACATTTTCTGGACTGCAAAGCGCATAGCCATCTACAGCACTTTGTGAAAACAGCGGCAATGGTATGGCCGAATCAATCGCCTCTGCCAGATAGCGATTCAGAGCCCGAGCAAGCGGCAGGCTTTCAGCTACCAAGATATGCGTCTGCTCAAGTAACATCTGCAGTGCCTGATCAACAGAAATCAGTCCCGGTTCAGCACCGCAGGCTGAATGTGATAGTGCCTGATTCATTGATAGCCCCCCGCATGTGGGATATTTTTTTGCACATCAAACAAGTGCACCAAAGCCGGAAGTACCGCGATCAGAGATTCTTTCGCACCCTGACGACTTCCCGGTAGGGTCATCACCAGACTGTTCTCAATATAGCCAGCCACGCCACGACTTAATGCTGCATAAGGGGTACGTTTTTGCCCAAAACTACGTGAAGCTTCCATTAAACCGGGAATTTCCCGTTGCAGCAAAGGTTGTAGGGTTTCGACGGTCAGGTCTTTAGGACCTAAGCCAGTACCGCCCACAGTTAGAATCAGCGGATACTGATTTTTCTGCTGTTCAATCAGGGTCAAGAGCTGTTCTGGGCTATCGGGAATAACCTGATAACTAATAGAATCAAAATTGGCTTCTTTTAAAATTTCCATTACGTTTTGTCCGGCAGTGTCCGGCTTTTTGGCTGCTGCAACCGTATCGGACAGCACAATAACCGAAGCGGACCGACTCTCTTTAAGTACGCGGGTAAAATGTGATTTTCCGCCTTTTTTCTGCTGCAACCTGCATTGATCCAGCGACAAATCTTCCGGTTCACAATGCGGCTTCAGCATGTCATACAAGGTCAGACCTGCCAGACTGACCGCTGTCAAAGCTTCCATTTCCACACCAGTTGGTCCAATGGTTTCAACGGTAGCAATAATTTCGACATGTGCATCACACAGTTCATATTCCACATCGGCACGATAAATCGGCAATGGATGGCACAGTGGAATCAGCTCATCGGTCCGTTTGGCACCCAGAATGCCTGCAATACGTGCTGTTTTCAGGGCATCCCCTTTTTCGGTATTGCCATTACGCAGCAACTCAATGCAATGTGGCGGTGCATGCAGGATTCCAGTGGCAATTGCTGTACGGTAACTTTCTGCTTTCATCCCTACATTTTTCATGATTCATCCCGGACTAATTTTAAAATCTGTTTAAAGTGATTCACCTTATGCATCCTCATTGGACGCATTTAATTAGATGGTGATTGGCAAGCATGTGGTGCTACATGGTGATGGTGACAATGCAGATCTTCTGTATGATTAGAATGATCCGTTTCAGGTGCATGATCTTTTCGGATACAACAGCCTTCGACATATTGACTGCTACCATCCATATAAAATTCTTCTTTCCAGACCGGAACCTCATGCTTCACCCGTTCCACAGCTTCCTCACAGGCAGCGAAGGCCTCACGACGATGGGCCGCATAAGCCATAGTAATTATGGCTGTTTCCCCAACCTCCAGCTCACCAATACGGTGTACTACCCGCACATAAGACACCTGGTATTTGATCTGGATCTGCTGTTCAATTTCACGAATCATTTTTTCAGCCACAGGCGCATAGGCGGTATATTTCAGGGCACGCACAGCTTTCCCCTGATGATGGTTACGTACTGTTCCGACAAAGATGCCGATTCCACCACATTCCGGAAAGTGCTGAATACCATCAAAATCCTCCATCCTAAAAGCAGTCTGCTGGATTCGGGCAAATTGTTTTAGTAGTTTGAGTTGCATCTCAGCCTCCTGCTACCGGCGATAACAGCACCAGCGTACTGTCCCGTTTTAAAACGTTCTGTCTGGAAATAATGTCTTCACCGATTGCACAGGCGCAGCGTTCCAGCATGGGCTGTATATTAGGATAGATAGATAGCAACTGATTCAGAACTTCAGAAACCTGAATTTCAGACTTGCATTGCAAACTCAAATCTGCGGGGATTTGTCGTTCAATCGCACCGAAGGCTTCTATTTTGATATGAATTAATTTTTGCTGAGTGAGTGACATATTTACCCTCCAATGCTGTGCATGCTGATTTTTCGGATCGGCTTTTGTATTGGTGATTGCTGGATCGCATGGAAGCCGGCCTCTTTATGCCAGATATAAGCGTGAAGCTTGTGCTGAAATGTCTGTGTGGCGAAATGATCCAGCGCCAGTTGTTCGATATCTGCCTTAAGGTTCAGGCCTTGTCTGGCAAATAAACAGTTATAAAATTCACCTTGAGCATTGAGGCGTAGACGATCACAATCACCGCAAAATGAATGGGTAATGGTGGAAATAATCCCGAGCGGTTGCCCATTGACCAGATAGCCACGGGCCGGATTAGCACCTTGACCTTGAGATACCCGGACATCAAATTCGGTTTTCAGTCGATCCAAGATATCTTGCTCACTGATGACATCAGACGGATTCCATTTCTGATCGCCATCGAGGGGCATAAACTCAATAAAACGCAGTTCTACAGCCTGATGCTGTGCCCATTTCACCAAAGGAATAATCTGATTGTCATTGATGCCTTTGATCAGCACACTATTGATCTTGACGGACAACCCTGCCTGCTGCGCAGCAGAAATTCCTTGAAGTACAGGCTGTAACTGTTTTTGGGTCAGTTGCTGAAACTGCTTTGGATCAAGACTGTCCAGACTGATATTCAGGTCGTCCAGTCCTGCCTGTTTAAGCGCCTGAGCATAATCTTTTAAATAATGGCCATTGCTGGTCATGGAAATACGTTTCAGGCCAATTGCTTTCAATGTCTGTAAGCGGGCAATAAAATGAACGATGCCTTGACGCATCAACGGTTCGCCACCCGTCACCCGGATCTGCTCAATCCCGTGTCGCACCATAAACTCGCAAAAAGCATACAGGGCTTCAAAACTGAGCAAATCTTTTTTATTTATCCATTGCGGATGTTCAGGCATGCAATAGCTGCATTTGAAATTACAACGGTCAGTCACCGAGATCCGCAACTTACGTTTCTGGCGTCCAAACTGATCCTGAAAGATACTGCGAGGTGCTAAAGCTGTCATGCTGTTCATTGCTGCGGTCCATGATGAGATCTGCACGGTTATTTAACAGTCTTGAGTTACTACCCTATTTCTTCACAATGAATGAGCAATAAGTGTTCCAACTTTGCACAAATTTATGTTTAATGAATATTAATGAGTAATATTTGTTCTTTTTTAGTCCAAAAGTTCGCTCGAAAAATAAAAAAAGCAATATTTTGGTGAACCAGAATATGATAATTCGACTTTTAGCATTTTAAACGCTAGAGAAAGTTAAGCTGTTGATGCTGCTGTAGCTCGTCAAATGAATTAATACTGTGAAAAAACAGGGCACGATTTTTAAAGCTTGCCCGCTGCATGTGCATGTCAGCAAAACAGCGTTTTAAACTGTGCTGATCATTTTCAAGATGTTGTATAAGAGTGGGTAAGCTGCTGCGTTTCATCAGACAGAATGGAAACAATGCCTTTTCATTGATTTCAACTACCGCCACTTCAGATAAAGGATGTCGTTGCAGGGCCTGATGTAAACGTGAAATGACTTTTTTGGGAATATAGGTCACATCACAGGGTACGAACAGCACATAATCAGATTGTACATGTGACCAGGCACTCTTCATGCCCATCAATGGTCCCTGAAAACCGGGTTCATCGTCCTGATAAAAGTCGATCGAAGGAATCATCCGTTTATAAATGGAATGATCCCGATGACTATTGACCCAAACTTTGCTTGCCCGGGACTTCAACTGATGATGGATTTTAATGAGCTGGATTTCATCATCAAATTTGTGCAGCAATTTATTGATGCCATTCATGCGCCGCGCTAAACCGCCGGCCAGGATCACCACATCGGTTTCCGGATAAGACACCGTTTTAACTGCTTTTCTTTTCATTCTATGTACTCCGTCTGGCAGGCTTTAATCAGGCCTCTAATTTCTGGCAAACATGAACCGCAATTTCCTCCGGCTTTTAGACATGCAGTCACCTGTTTTTCATGCGTGATATTTTTATCTTTAATGGTTTGGATAATTCGGTTCTTGCCAACTTTAAAACAGCTACAGACCAATGGACCTTCACTATTTCCCATCGACATGGCCTGACCTGCCAGCAATGCTTTACGATGCAATGCACTCAGACGTTCACGTCTAAACAGGCCTGCCACCCAGTCACGATCTGGCAATAGTGCCGCCGGTGCGATATAAAAACTGGCAATTAACTGGCCATCCTGAAGCACTACACTATGACTGATATGCGCCGTTTGATCTTCGAGATTCAGCCATTCAAAGCTTTCATCATCAAAGGCTAACAGGCTCTTGATCTGCCCGGTGATGTCAGAAAAACGGCGACGGTCTGCCAATTCATAACGGATGGCCTGAGTGGTTTGAATTTTGCTCCACCACACCGTATTTTCAATCATGGTCTGAATCTGCTGTTCAAAGCCTTCCCGTACATACAACACGCCCTGCCACTGGGTATAAAACGGCTGGATCATGACCGGAGTATGCTTAAATTCTGGCTCGCCAGAAATCGGGTCAACCACCGGATTCACCACTTTTCCAATCCGCGCATCGGACGCAAACTGGTCGTTCCAGTGAATCGGTGCAAAAATCTGGCCACGTCGCATATTTTGTGAAAATTGCACACGGAGTACACAACTTCCCCAAGCGGATTTCACCTCGACCAGCTCGGCATCTTTCAGGCCATACTTCAGCGCATCTTGCGGATGCAGCTCACAATAAGGCTCGGCACGATGCTGGGACAAACTGGCAGATAATCCGGTACGGCTCATGGTGTGCCATTGATCGCGAATGCGTCCGGTATTCAGGATCAGAGGATATTCAGCAGAAATAGCATGTACCGGATCGGCTGCAACTATTGGCACCAGTCTGGCCTTGCCATCTGCATGGCTAAACTGGCCTTGGCTAAATAGTTGACCAACCTGATGAACTTCTTGCTTATCCCAGACCGGCCACTGGATCGGTGCCAGATGCTGATATTCCGCAAAACCGAGATGAGTTAAACCTTGCAGGTTGAAATAGCGAAAATTGGGTGTATTTTCACGTTGCGAAAGCGAACTATTCTGATAGGCAGATAAACGGGCATGTTCCAGAAAAATGTCATGGCTATTGTTAAAGTCAAAACCGCGAAAACCTAAAGCTTTAGCCACCCGAGAAATGGCCCACCAGTCTGCTTTAGCTTCACCCGGAGCCGGCAAAAAAGCCTTTTGCCGGGAAATACGGCGCTCCGAATTGGTGACTGTGCCATCTTTTTCGCCCCAACCCAATGCCGGTAACAGTACATCGGCATATTGCGTGGTATCGGTGTCGAGACAAATATCGGAAACGACCACAAATTCACACTTTTCCAGAGCGCGTTTAACCTGATCTGCATCGGGCAAACTCACGATCGGATTGGTGGCCATAATCCAGATGGCCTTGATTTTTCCGCTTTCCACCGCTTGAAATAAATCTACTGCTTTTAATCCGGGCTGCCGCGCGATGACCGGGCTTTGCCAGAAGTCCTGCACCAGTTGCTGATGCTGCGGGTTCTCCAAATCTAGATGGCTGGCCAGCATATTGGCCAGCCCCCCGACTTCCCGTCCGCCCATCGCATTCGGTTGTCCGGTCATGGAAAAAGGTGCCGAACCGGGTTTGCCTATTTTTCCTGTCAATAAATGACAGTTGATAATGCTATTGGCTTTGTCTACTCCTTGAGAGGATTGGTTTACGCCCATGGAAAACAGGCTCATGATTTTTTCGTTCTGGGCAAATTTCTGAAAAAATAAGGTTAATTTTTCAATAGCAATACCGGTACGTTTTGCCACGCTTTCAAGCGATGACTCTGTCGAGCTACTGGCAAGCGCCTGCTCCAGACCTTGAGTATGGTGTGTAACAAAATCCAGATCGGCATGACCATTTTGCTGAAGATATTGCAACAAGCCATTAAACAGCGCGACATCCTGACCGGGTAAAATGGGTAAGTGTAAGTCTGCCGCTTCACAGGTTGCGGTAAAGCGTGGATCAATCACTACCACGAATAAATCCCGCTCTTCTTTGGCTTTCATAATGCGCTGATAAAGCACCGGATGGCACCAGGCGGTATTGGATCCGACCAGAACCACCATTTCTGTCTGCTCAAAATCTGTATAGCTGGCCGGTACCAGATCTTCGCCAAAAGCCCGTTTATGCGCTGCCACAGCAGATGACATGCACAGTCTTGAATTGGTATCAATATTGGCAGTACCGAGATAGCCTTTTACAAACTTGTTCACCACATAATAGTCTTCAGTTAAAAGCTGGCCAGAGACATAAAAGGCGATGCTGTCGCGCCCATACTGATCAATACATTGCTGAAATTTATTGGCAATACTTGAAATGGCATGATCCCAAGTGCTTATTTGCCGCTGTTCTTTTCGACCAGTCATCGGATGCAGAAGTCGGGTTTTTAAGCCAAGTGTATCGGCGAGATGACTGCCTTTAATACACAACTTGCCCAAGTTCGCAGGATGCTGAACATCGCCTTCAACCTGAACCTTTTCACCCATAGGGGTTTGGCTTACGTGCGCGATGACGCCACAGCCTACTCCACAATAAGGACAGGTTGTCTGAGCGGTTTTTATTTGGGATTCAGTAGAGCTATGTAGTTCCATAACCGGAATACTATTCATTGCTGCTGTGCTCCTTAATCATCCAAATTCACGTGTTTCACCAAATCTCTGATATCTAGCTTTTACAGGTTTGATTTAAATATTTTCTATATCTCAAAAGTTTTAATCCTCCCCAACCCTCCTTTAATAAAGGAGAGGAAATTCGCCTCTTTTTCAAAGAGGGGTTGGGGGAGATTGATCTGATTACCCTGCCTTTTTTAATGCAAAATCCCGACCAAAAAGCAGTTTACTGCGGATATTACTAATTGGTGTCTGGTCTGCAATCAGTTCTGCATACCAAGCCCCATCTTCGGTATCGCCAAATAGCACAGCACCAATGACCTTGTCTTGCTGGATGATGATCCGTTTATAAATCTGACGTTTTTCATCATTCAGCACGATATCTTCAAAATCATCCTGAGGTTCAAAATTTCCGGCCGAGAAGACATCACACCCGCTAACCTTGAGTTGGGTCGGAACAGTCGGTGCCTTAAAGGTCAGTCGGCCATGTTCAGCCAGATGCGTCGCGCAGATAAAGGCCTGTCCCCATAATGGCTCAACCAGTCCAAAGGTCTGGTCACGATGCTCAATACATTCACCCACTGCATAAATACTCGGGTCATAGGTTTGCATGGTGTCATTCACCAGCACCCCACGATTGCAGCGCAGACCAGCCTGTTCAGCTAGAGTTTTATTTGGTCGAATCCCGACAGCGAAGACCACCAAATCGGCATCCAGCATTGTCCCGTCTTTTAGTCGCAGTTGAGTCACGTGACCATCAATACCGAGCAGCTCTTCGGTGTTGGCTTCAGTGATGATTCGGATGCCTTTATCTTCAATTGATTTTTTCAGCATTTGACTGGCTTTCATATCCAGTTGACGATCCATAATACGGTCCATCAGATGCAGCACAGTTACATTCATCCCCTGCTGCTTCAGTCCATAAGCTGCTTCTAGACCCAGCAACCCACCTCCAATCACGACGGCGTTTTGCCTGGTTTTGCAGTAATCCAGCATGCGGTTAACATCCTGAATATCCCGGAAGCTAATTACGCCTTCAAGTTCAGCACCCGGAATTGGCGGTACGAAAGGTTTGGAACCGGTCGCGAGGATCAGACGATCATAAGCAACTATCTCACCTTTTTCGGTATGAACCTGCTTACGTGAACGGTCGATAGCGATAGCAGCATCTCCAGCAATGAATCGAATGCCTTTTTCAGCATACCAGTCGGCTGAATGCAGCATAATTTCGGCAAAGCTTTTCTCACCAGACAATACCGGTGACAACATGATCCGGTTGTAATTGCCCCATAGCTCTTCCCCAATCACGGTAATGTCATAACGATCTGGCGCCATATCCAGCAAGTCTTCCAGACAACGCATACCCGCCAGTCCATTCCCGATCAGTACCAGTTTTAAGCGCTCTGTGTTTTGACCATTACTGGAAATATAAGTCTTTTGTGCGGTTGGACTCACCAGAACTTTGCCATTTTCAATTCGGGTTGGAAATACCAGTAATTTCTGCTCTTGTTCTTCCAGACAACGACCGGTCACCAGACTGAAATGCTGCTTGTAAATTGGGGATGCGACTACACGCTCACCTTGCAGATCACCCAGAATGCCACGTGCCATGACATTGGCCAGACTAAACGGATCCTGATTGCTGAGTGCATAAACCCGCTGTTCCTGACCCACGCGAAAAATTGCAATCTGCTGATCTTCAATCAAGGCTGCCACACCGGTATTCGGAGTGATCTCATCCAGATTGCAGACTTCGTACCAGTTCAGTTCGTTCATGTCTTTTAAAATTGTCATTTTCATTCTCCCTGACTGTGGTATTTAGGCTTCAACCACTGGAATACGGTTTAAATCACGTTCAGCTTCTGTCTTTGGACGAATCTGGCCACGCACAGGCGCAAACTGAATATGCGGGTCATTCTGCTCGGCTGCTTTGGCATTGATAAAAGTCTTAAAGCGTTTGCGCACTTCAGGATCTTCAATCGCGCTGCGCCATTCATCCTGATAAGTGCCAATCACATGCTGCATACGACTTTCCAGTTCAGCAGCAATGCCTAGTGAATCATGCACAATGACATCTTTCAGATAGTCCAGACCGCCTTCCATATTGTCACGCCACACGCTGGTACGTTGCAGACGGTCTGCCGTCTGGATATAGAACATAAAAAAGCGATCGATATATTTGATCAGTGTGGAAGTATCCAGATCCGAGGCGAGCAGTTCAGCATGGCGTGGTTTCATACCGCCATTACCGCATACATATAGATTCCAGCCTTTCTCCGTGGCAATGACACCGACATCCTTGCTCTGTGCTTCTGCACATTCACGGGTACAGCCGGATACTGCCATTTTGGTTTTATGGGGTGAACGCAGGCCTTTATAACGATTTTCCAGGAAAATCGCCAAGCCGACAGAATCATCGACTCCAAAACGGCACCAGGTACTACCCACACAAGATTTCACCGTACGTAAGGATTTGCCGTAAGCATGTCCGGACTCGAAACCGGCATTGATCAGTTTTTCCCAGATTTCAGGCAGTTGATGTACCTGCGCACCAAACATGTCAATTCGTTGTCCGCCCGTGATTTTGGTATATAGACCATAATCTTTGGCGATCTGACCGATGGTAATCAGACCATCCGGGGTAATCTCGCCGCCTGCCACACGTGGCACAATCGAATAGGAACCATCTTTCTGGATATTGCCGAGGTAGTAGTCGTTGCTATCCTGCAAACCGGCATGACTTGGTTTCAGAACAAAATCATTCCAGCAGGATGCCAGAATATTGGCTACAGTCGGTTTGCAGATATCACAGCCCATGCCGTGCCCATGTTGCTGAATCAGGTCAGAGAATGTCTTGATCTCATGCACACGAACGAGGTGATACAGTTCCTGACGTGAATAGGCAAAGTGTTCACACAGGTGATTGTTCACCGTGACACCCTGACGCTGTAATTCAGATTTGAGAACCTGCGTTACCAGTGGCGCACAGCCACCGCACGCTGTTGCAGCCTGCGTGCATTTTTTCAATGCACCCAATGAAGTTGCACCGCCATCAATGGCTGAACAGATATCAGCTTTGGAAACGTTATTACATGAACAGATGGTCGCACTGTCAGGCAATAAATCGATGCCACTGCCACCTGATTTGGAGGTTGACTGATCAAAGCCCGGCATGATCAGGCTTTCCGGTTGCTCCGGTACAGCCAGACCATTTAGCATCATTTGCAGGAGATCACTATATTCTTTGGCACAGCCCACCAGCACCGCGCCCAGCAGCCTGGTCTTATCTGCTGACACCACGATTTTTTTATAAACCTGCGCGGCTTCATCAGCATAAAAATAGCTCAAAGCACCTGGGGACATGGCATGTGCATCACCAATAGAAGCAACATCCACGCCCATCAGTTTGAGCTTGGTACTCATGTCCGCACCAGCGAATGCATGACTTTCTTGGCCTAGGACATGTTTCGCTGCGATCCGCGCCATGTCATAGCCTGGTGCAACCAGACCATAAATTTTATTGTCCCAAAGTGCACATTCACCAATGGCATAAATGTCCGGATGTGAGGTCTGGCAATAATCATTAATGATGATGCCGCCACGCTCACCAATCAGTAAACCACTTTGGCGCGCCAGTTCATCACGCGGACGAATGCCGGCCGAGAACAGGATGATATCGGTTTCAAGCACCGAACCATCTCCGAACTTCATTACATGCTGAGTGCTGTCACCATCTTCAATATTTGACGTGGCCTTTTGAGTATGTACCTTGACACCAAGGTCTTCAATTTTAGAGCGCAGTACCCGGCCGCCCAGATCATCAATCTGCACCGCCATCAGACGCGGAGCAAATTCTACGACATGGGTTTCCAGATTCAGATCTCGCAGGGCTTTCGCTGCTTCCAGCCCTAGCAAGCCGCCGCCAATCACTACGCCAGTTTTGGCATTCAGACTGGCTGCACGAATGGCATCCAGATCTTCAATGGTACGATAAACAAAGCAATTCTGACGGTCATTGCCCGGGATTGGTGGCACAAAGGCATAAGAACCGGTAGCGAGAATCAACTTGTCAAAACTCAGCACATCACCCTGGCTGGTGGTGACGGTTTTATGGAGCTGATCAATTTCAACCGCTTTAGTATTAAGTCGCAAATCAATGCCATAAGCATCGGCAAAATCACTACGACACAGACTCAGATCCTTGACCGACTTGCCGCTGAAATATTCGGTCAAATGTACCCGGTCATAAGCTAAATGTGGCTCTTCTGCCAAAATGGTCAGCTCAATGTCATCACCGGCCTGTTCCAGTACAGATTCGATGAATTTATGCCCCACCATGCCATGCCCAATCATGAGAATTTTCATATCTGCACTCCAACTATTGTTTTTTTAAAGATGATAAAAAGCCGCATATCACGTCTAGGCATTGATATGTCTGCTGATTGAATATGTTGTAAATACCGCAACCCAGCGCTTTGTAATGCTGGAGGAAGGGTTGAAACGCTTGTGCGTTTTGTATTGCTGAACAACTGACCATGTCATTTATCCTGTGCTGAACGAAATACCAATCACACTCCTTGAAAGTGCAATTACGATCAGAACGGACATCGTTGGCCGTTGTTAGTATTGAAAGTCATCTTTGACGATTTAATAAATGCAGAAATCGTGCCAACTTTTCCAATAAGAAAACGCCTTATTTCAGGCAGATGATCTACCTAAACGCTTCATTTTGATCAGCCATCAGCTGAAATCCCTAAAGCTATGCACTAAATTGAACAGAAAAATAGAATTTTATGCACCAATTTAATGGCATGTTTTTTGCTTTACTCCTGCTTGAATATTCCTTAGGCCTTACTTGAAAATATTCCATGTCCAAATTACGAATTGCTCTTATTGATGATGATCTGGAGCGCGCCCAATTCATCCAGGAATCCTTACTTTCACATGATTTTCAGGTGGTGGCCTGTTTAATCCTGAATGACCTGAATATGGTACATGTCAAAGGCATTCATGCAGATGTGATCCTGTTGAATATGGATCATCCGCATCGGGATATTATTGAAAGTTGTGTCAGCCAATATGAACTCCCGACCGTGCTGTTTACCCAGAACTCCAATAAAGACACCATCAAGAGTGCGATTGATGCCGGAATCACGGCCTATATTGTCGATGGTATTGATCCCACCAAACTAGAAAGCATTCTGGAAATTTCAATTGAACAGTTTCGCAAGCATAAAAAGCTGCTGAATGATTTAAAAGAAACTCAGGACAAGCTGATTGACCGTAAAGATATCGATAAAGCCAAAGCGCTGCTCATCCAGCTGCATGCCTTAACGGAAGAACAAGCCTTTGCTTTATTGCGTAAAAATGCCATGAGTCACCGGATTACCATTGGTGAAATGGCCAGACGCTTACTGGATGCACAAAAGCTGTTACTGGGCCAATAAGGAAAAGCATATGTCCACATTAGAAAAAACTGAACTCAATATTGGCTATATTCCTTTACTTGATTGTGTTGCCATTCTCTGGGCCGAAAAACAGGGGTATTTTGCTGAGCAAGGATTAACCATCAATTTAATCCGCGAAGCCTCCTGGTCAAGTTTGCGTGACCGTCTGGCCTATGGCTTTCTGGATGCTGCACATTCCCTGTCTGCCATGTTGCCCGCTGCTGCCCTGGGCACAGACCAGTTACAGGTGGCTTTACAAACCCCTCTAGTACTGAGTGTGAATCAGGCTTTTATTAGTCTGCGCCAAGATCTGTGCTATGAACTCGGTATCCAGCCTGAGGATGATGAACAAAGCACCTCAAAGAAACTGGTACAGGCTTTACAACAGAATCATCCCATCAATCTGGCCTATGTGTATAAATATTCGATTCACCATTACTGCTTAAAAGAATGGCTGGCACTGACTGATCCACAACTGGCCAAGAATATCCAGCTGATGACGTCTCCACCGCCTTCCATGGTAAAAGGAATTTCAAAACAGGTATTCGATGGCTTTTGTGTGGGAGAACCCTGGAATATCCAGGCCAAACTTGAAGGCTATAGCTTTATCGTCGCCGCCAGCCAGAATGTGATTCCCAAAGTTGCAGATAAAGTTCTGGCCATGACCCAGGAATGGGCAGAACAGCATCCATTTACTGTAGAGGCAGTGGTCAAGGCAGTACAAAAAGCGCAGGATGATTTAAAGCAGCGCCCTGATCTTTCCGAAGTCTGGGATATGTTAGTCGATTATCAGATTATTCAGTTTGAATGTTCCGCGCAGCGGCATGTCTATGACTTTTACAAGATCAAGAATATTATCCGGAATTTTGTTGGGGAAAGTGCCCAACCGAAAGTTGATGATTTTATCTGGCTCTTGCAGCAGATGCAGAAATGGGAAAATATTGAAATGACCGCAGCCGAGAAAAAACAGATTGCGCAGCAGTGCATCTATAGCTTGCAAAACCAGCATGCAGATATTATTGGCTAAATGATGTTACTGAAAAAAGAGGCCTGATTTTTCAGGTCTTTTTTATTGAGTCTATTTTCCAGAAAATGATTAAAAATCTCTGCATTCTGATCTAACTTCTTAAATATGATTAAGAGTTGTCTGCTAATTTTTTCTAAAAAATAAATCCTTTTAAGAGTCATTTCATGATTTGGTATGAAATGGCATCCATTTTGCTTATTCAGTATTACGTTTTATAAAATTTGTAATATTGAGGGGCAACACTATGAGTTACGTTGCACGTGAACTCAGTCAAAGAAATAAATTACTGTTTGGCTTGGGGTCTTTTTTAATACCAATTTTAATTTGGTGTGCAGTCAGCTACTTGCCATTTATTTGGCATCCACAAGTCCAGATTACTGATTCCGGTAGTGTTGCCTATTTACAGGTCGAGAGTCGTATTGATAAAGACCAGTTTTTTTCTGCTGCGCAATCTGCAGTAGATCAAGGTCTGGCTCCGCCGCAGGGTATTCTGGTCAACCCGATTTATCTGCCTGCACCACATCAAGTGGCAATTGCACTGATCACAGCTTTTACCACGGAGCCGGCTCAGGCCAATGCGCCCTGGTTTCATGAAAGCCTGTGGCACAGTATCAAACTGGTATTTACTGCGTTCTTTATTTCTTCCTTGGTGGGTATTCCACTCGGTATTTTATGCGGGTTTTCCAATAAAATTTCCCAGCTGACCGAGCCCTTTGTCGAATTTTTTCGTTATTTGCCTGCTCCGGCCTTTGGTGCACTGGCAGTGGCAATTCTCGGAATTAATGATGCACCAAAAATTGCCATTATTGTGATTGGAACCTTGTTCCAGCAAATCCTGATTATTGCCAATACCACACGTCTGGTGGATCGCAGCCTGATCGAAGCCGGTTTTACTCTGGGCACCAATAAACTCAAAAGTCTGTTACATGTGGTGATTCCTGCCGCCCTGCCTGAAATTTACCGTAATCTGCGTGTGTTGCTCGGCTGGGCATGGACTTACCTGATCGTAGCAGAACTGATCGGCAGTACCTCCGGGATTACCTGGTTCATTACCCAGCAAGCCCGCTATCAAAACTTTGATAATGTCTTTGCCGCGATCCTGATTATCGGTGTGATTGGTCTGCTGTGTGATGTGATTTTAATGAAACTGGGACAACGCTTATTTAAATGGAAAGCGGGAGCTAACTGATGCAAAACACTGAATTTAATACCCGTGAATACTTTGACAAGATTTATAGCCGTCCGGTGATTTTGGAAGCGAAGCAACTGACACAAAAATTCAGTCATGGCAAAACCGAGCGTACGGTTTTAAATGCACTCAATTTGAAAATTCATAAACGGGAGTTCATCTGTGTGATTGGGCCTTCCGGTTGCGGCAAGTCAACCTTTAGCCGTGTAGTCGCCGGTCTGGATCCTTATAGCAGTGGTGAGATTCTGGTGGATGGCCAGCCGATTACCGGCCCAAGTCCAGAGCGTGGCATGGTGTTCCAGGGCTATACCCTGTTTCCATGGAAAACCGTCAAGGAAAATGTCATGTTTGGCCCGCGCATGAAAGGCCAAAGTAGTGCAGCGGCCGAAGCGCAGGCACGTGAATGGATCAATATCATTGGTCTGGAAAAGTATGAAAACCAGTATCCGCATGAGCTGTCTGGCGGGATGAAACAGCGTGTCGCGATTGCCCGGGCTTTGGTCAATGAACCGAAGATCCTGTTGATGGATGAACCCTTTGGAGCACTCGATCCGCATACCCGGCAAAAAATGCAGCGTCATCTGATGGATCTTTGGCAAAATATCGACATCACCATCATTTTTGTGACTCACGATATGGATGAAGCCATTTTACTGGCCGACCGTATTGTGGCGCTGAAAGCCAATCCGGGTGAAATCAAGGAAATTATTGAAGTCGATTTACCTCGCCCACGTCATCCTGATGTGATGCTCACACCTGAATTTAAACAGTTAAGACAACGTGTCGATTATCTGGTGCATGCTGAAGAAGATGAACTGGATCCGGCACTGGCAGAACTGCCAGTCATTCCGCGTATGACCAAGGTCAGCAGCAATAAATAATCTTATTCAAAATGCCTTTGGGACGACCCGAAGGTTTTAATCGCTGTGTTGGACGACCAACATTAGAGGTGATTATCATGCAAGCGCAATATGTACTCCCACTGGTTGATATTTCAAAATTACAAAGTCCGGATTTAGCCGATCGTATTGAAGTTGCTCATGCTCTGGATCATGCCTGTAAAGAAGTCGGATTTCTTTATCTGCAAGGTAGCCAGTTTAATTCTGATTACGCCAAAGCCCTGATTGAAATGGCCCAGTCCTATTTTTCTCAGGATCTGGACACCAAAATGCAGCACTATATTGGCAAATCAAAAAACCATAGTGGCTATGTGCCGATTGGCGAAGAACAGTTTGCCGGCAACAGTTATGATTTAAAAGAAGCCTATGATGTCAATTATGATTATCAGGGGGTAAGAAAAGACTGTCCTTTACTTGGCCCCACCTTATGGCCAGACCATCCGGATTTCAAGTCTATTGTCAGCCAATACTATAGTCATCTGCGTGAGATCAGCCGGCAGATTTTTTCTGCCTTTGCACTGGCGTTGGGCGTTCGTGAGGACTTTTTTGAAAGCAAAATTACTGATGCACCAAGTCAGCTACGCTTGATTCATTATCCTTATAATCCGGAAGTGAAAGACGCCGAAGGCATTGGCGCACATACCGATTACGAATGCTTTACCCTGCTGTTACCAACCGCACCCGGCTTACAGGTTTTGAATAAAGCCGGTGAATGGATCGACATTCCCCTGATTGAAAATACACTGGTGATGAATATCGGGGACATGATGGAAATTCTGTCAAATGGTAAATATCTCGCCACCAAGCACCGCGTGAAAAAGGTCTCGGAAGAACGTTATTCATTCCCGCTGTTTTGCGCCTGCAATTATGACACCGTGATTGAACCGGTTATTCACACTGAAAATTCCAAATATTCTGCCCTGATCGGGGGCGAGCATCTATTTAATCAGACCGCCCAGACCTTTCAATATTTAAAACAGCGCGTCGCTAGCGGTAAGCTGGTCTTAAAAAATGCTGTACCACTTTCTTCTTTTGGACTTGAAGAACAGGCGGAGGTAGCATCATGAATCTGTTGGAAGTGATTAAAACTTTAAAGCCGACTATCCCTCAGCCAGAGATTATTCCTGACTTTTTATATGGGGCATTTCGGCGTAAAAGCATCAGCTTTTTTAATGGTCTGACCGATGAAAATACCATTGTGTACTGGTTTCAGTCGCGCAGTTTTACCATTGATCTTCGTTTAAAAAGCCAGATAGAAACTGCTGTTCAGGAACGCCAAGGCTGGATTGGCAATACGATTTGGGATAGCACCAACCAGTTATTGTCCTGGGAGGTGAAAGACTACGCCAATTACCAGAATCATGTGCAGTGGCCGGAACCAGCCAGATTACATGCGATTGGTAACTGCATTCTGGAATTTTCTCCAAGTAATGTGTATGTCGAAGACTGGCGCCAGCAGGTGCAACACGGTTTATTTTTAGGCCTGCGGCTTCAGTCTGCGCTTGATGTTCAATCTGGTCAGAAACTGGAAATGGATGGTGGCCTGATTATTTGTGGCGATCATATTGGCTATGCCCTGACGCGTTTGCCTGAAGTGCAAAGTGCAGTCGCTCAAATGGACTTGAAAGCTGTCGATCCGACCGTATTTGCCTTGTTGGAGAGTTTTGAGGTTTCTATCGGGACTGATGGTCAAGCTAAAACTTACAGCACTCGCACCACTGAAACAGGCAAAACTTTTAATCTGGATAATTTTGAAGTTCTCAATCAAACCCGGCTGGTTCAGCACGTCATTTTAGATGGTCGCGACATTGACCTGATTTTTGAGCTGGATATATACCAGCCAGATTACCAATTTCAATATACAACCCCCACGACTACACAAGCTGAAATCTGGCTGAAGTCAGAACAGGATAACCTGATGCAACATGCAGAACGGGTGTTATAGGGAGAAATATGTCTTTTTTATATCTTTCGATTGCCATTATTGCAGAAGTCATTGCGACTTCTGCATTGAAAGCTTCCAATGGTTTTAGCGTGCTCTGGCCTTCACTTGCCACCATTGCCGGTTATGCCGTTGCCCTGTTTTTCCTGTCACTGACCATGAAAACCATTCCGATGGGCATTGCCTATGCAATCTGGTCTGGTGCCGGCATTATCCTGATTTCAACGGTTGGTCTCTTGGTATTTAAACAGCAACTGGATCTTCCTGCGCTGATCGGGCTGGCATTTATGATCATTGGCATTATTTTTATCAATGTCTTTTCCAAAAGTACCCAGCTTTAATTTTTTAATATTCATCTGATAGTAAAAAATCCCCAATCTGGGGATTTTTTATGGGTTTAGATTATATTCCCGAATGAGGAGATATGCTCTATTTGAGTTCTTGTACTAATGTGGGAACAATCACGCCATCCACATTCATTTCAGTCGTATAAATGCCGTTGGCTACATTGAACTTGTTCACATGATAGCTGGAACCATAGATCGAGTCGAAACCATCACCTTTGGTAAAGACTTTCTTGTTGGCGGCCAGATCCAGTAAATGTGTGCCATCAATGAACTGCATATAGGTCTTCGCATCGACACCAACCCGCTTGGACATGATCTGTGCAGCGTCTTCTCGAGTCGCCGGGTCATTGATATATTTGACAGTTTTATCCCAAACCTGAATCACCTTTTTCCATTGCTCTTTATTGGCTTCCAGATGGGCTGGATTCACGGTCAAGGTATCGTAAATTAATCCCGGTTTGTCTTTAGAGGTGAAAATAATCTTGGAACCGGCCACCGCGGATAAAGCCTGATTCGCCACTGGCTGCCATACCGCAATCGCATCAATATCGGGAGTGGCAAACACCTGTGGCAATTCATTGGTCATGGTATTGACCAGTTTAACTTCATTCAGTTTAACCTTGGCATCATCCAGTGCAGTGGACAGTAACAAGTGATCAACGAGGCCTTTTTCAGTCGCGATTGTTTTACCGCGCAGATCCTGAATCGAATTAATGCCATTCTTGGCAATAATCACGTCATTTCCAGCTGAATAATCAGTCGCCATGATCATCACACCCTTGGTACCGCCAGAGCCAGTGACCAGATTATCACCATTGGTGACCAGTACAGCATCCAGCTGATTCGCTGCGAATGCAGAGAGTGAAGCAGAATAGTCAAACCATTTAAAATCGGCATTAACTCCGGCATCTTCCAGCCAGCCTTTTTCAATCGCCACCTGCCAGGCGACAAATCCCGGCCAGTCACTATAACCAATCCGGATGGGCTGAGTAGTCACACGTCCTTCTGCCTTGGCACTTGGTTCAGGTACTTTAGCGGTATTGTCACAACCGCTTAAAAGGATTGCAGACAGTACGGAAACGGACATCAGTGCTTTTTTGATCATTTTGCGACTTCCCCTATGCATTCACATTTAAATTTGGTATTTGAAAGTTGTTTAGATTTCATAAATTCGCGCCAACCACCGAAATGACTGATATCTGTTGCATCTTCAAGTGCATAGCCTTCACAGATAAAGCCTTTGACCCATGTACCATCAATCAGCTGGACATTACCGATCCCCAAAGGTGCCGGAACTTCTGCAACAATGTCCCCGAACAGTGCACGCGGAATGTCCCAGACCTCTACTTCAATTGAAAAGCCTTTGGCGTTGTATTGCAGGCCAGGCTTTGGCGGTGTGGTATTTTTTAAAGCATAGAGTTTGTAATGTGAAGCAGTCCGGGTCTGCTTGATCAGGGTGCCACCACGTGTGGTCAGCTGAAAATTCAGTGGCATACCGGTCAGATGTGCACCGACGACAGCCAGTTTGACGCTGTGACCCGATGAGATTTCAGTTATTTTTTCATAGCTAAGTTCAGATGTGCCCAACTTTAACTGGCTTGCTTGCTGCCATTTTTGCCCGAATTTGGCCAGTGCTTCATCCATCCAGGCTGGCGCAATAAAGGTCACGCCCGTTGGCAAACCATCAGCACGAATGCTGTTTGGTAGCGCCAAAGCCGACAGATCGGCAAAATTGACAAAATTGGTATAAGCACCCATATGGCTGTTTTTCACCAGAGGATCCGCTTCTACTTCTGCAATGCGATAAATAGTGGGTGCAGTAGGCACCATCAAAGCATCATAATCGGCCAGTGTATTTTGAATAACACGGCTCAGGCGGGCGCGTTCATATTCATCCTGCATGGCATCGACCGCACTGAACCGGTCTGCCTGCGAAATAATCTGGCCAATTACCGGATGGGTCTGCTCACGTTGCACCATTTTTTCCACGGCACTGGTACGTTCAGCCACCCAAGAGCGATTATAAAGTGCAGTCGCCAGTTGTTGAAATGGAGCAAAATCAATCGGCTCAACCGTATAACCCAAGCTTTGTACACGTGCGATCGCCAGCTGGAACGCTTTTTCAGTTTCAGCATCGCCATAAAATTCCAGTGTATCCGGAATGGCAATTTTCCCTTTTGAAAATTGGCTAGGAACATTTTGAGGATGCGTTCTGGAATACTCATCGCTGGCATCATAGCCCTGCATGACTTGCGCTACCTGCCAGGCATTATCCACCGTTAATGCAAAAATCGAAATCACATCGATGGTGCGACAAGCCGGAATCAGGCCAGTAGTCGAGAACCAGCCTTTGGTCGGTTTGAGTCCGACAATATTATTGTGCCCTGCTGGTACACGTCCTGAACCTGCAGTATCTGTACCCAGACTAAATGGTACTAATCCATTGGCTACCACCACGCTGGAACCCGAACTCGAACCGCCGCTGATATATTCAGGATTAAAGCTGTTCTTCACCGCGCCGTATGGTGAGCGCACCCCGACCAGACCCGTTGCAAACTGGTCCAGATTGGTTTTACCCACGACAATCGCGCCGGCAGCTTTTAATTTGGCTACTGCTGTTGCATCGGAAGTCGCCAGATAGGCTGCTTCTTTACATGCTGCTGTGGTATAGAACCCTGCAACATCAATATTGTCCTTGACCGCAAATGGCACCCCATAAAGTGGCAAGCTTGCACTATCTGCACCAGTCAATGCATCAATTTGTGCCTGTAATTGTGCTGCCGTCGCAATTGATATCCAGGCATGATCGTCATTATTCAACCCGGCAACATACTCAATCAGGTCACTAAGCTGGATATTGTTATTCTGGTAGGCGTGTTGCCAGTCCTGTACAGTCCATAAGTTGTGCACAGCTGTTCTCCTTAAGTGTGTTCGGTATTTTGTGGAATAGGCGGCATGACGGCATCCATCAGTTCGAGATGCCCTTTAATCACGCCTTTCAGTGCAATAAATTGTTCGCTTATTTCTTTCAAATCACTGCTCGCGCCCTGCATCAGCATGACTTGCAGGATTTTTTCATCATCCAGCTGGATATGAAGCGAATTGATCACTTGTGCCAGATACTGCTGCTGCAGATCGACCAGTTGACTGCGCAGCGGTTTCAGGCTGACGTCATAGAGCAAGGTAAGCGTGCCAACCATGACTTCATCGCGAATCACCAGATCATCAATCAGGTGGCGGTTAATCATGTCGACAATGGCCTGTGAACGGCTTTCATAGTGTTGCTCGACAATTTTTTGATCCATTGCCTGAAGCGTTGTTTCTGGCACGGTGATACTGATCCGTGCCAATTTTTGTTTAGGCACGATGTTGATCCTTGGGTTGATATTGGGAAGACTGTTTAATGTGAAAGCCTGCGCGTACGCTGAGTAGCTCAACCAGAAAGTGAAGCCATGGATGCATTTTTTTATTTGATGTCGGATTGTTCACGTGCATCTCCTGTAGATATTACAAAACCAGAATTTCGTATTACTTAGAAAAATGCAGAAAGCGTGCCAATTTTTAGTTATTTGGATGAGGTGAATAAACTTATATAAAAGGGCGAAAAAAAGCCCCATAACATTGAAATGGGGCTTGTTCTAAAGCAAAAGTAAGTTTTGTATTTCACCGGTTTATTCCATTTTGATTGCTCATGTCCTTGCTATTCTTTTTATACATGAATGGTTAACCGATGTTGGTGATTATGAGTGATCAAGTGTATTGCTCTCCTCTATTTATGTTGTATATAAATAAATGCATTAAGCGTGCCACAATATAAAAATAGAATAGAGTTAAGCATAATGCGTGGGAAATTAATTACATACGTAAATAGAGGCAAAACAAGAATGATTTATTTTTTAAGTATGCCTAAAAAATAGCTCATTTTGCACCATTGGGGTTCGAGTGTGCATCAAAGTGTGGCTGAGTGATTCAGGCCGTTATTTATCTAAGTGGTATACTTCTAAAATAAAGACAGCAAGATTTGAATCAATCACTATTTCATAACTCATTTGAAAAGTGATGAATTACTGCTAAATTAGCTCCCATATTTGGGGGCATTTTTATGACAGAAAAATTATATTATTGGGCCGAAAATTTAGAAAATTACAGTTCTAATAATGATATTGAATACGATGAAATTATTGAAATAAAAAGACTGAATTTTTTTATTGGTAAAAATAATGCGGGTAAAAGTAAATTTCTACGTACATTATTTAAAATGAGAGGTGGTCAATATTTGTATAATTCTACTCAATTTAGAAAATTAAAATCTTTCCATAAAAAAATAGTCTCAAATAAATTTGATCCCCGTTATGAAGAATTTATTAATCTTATGAACGATACTCTCACTGTGCAAAGCTATACTACCGCTTCTCTTGCATTTAAGTCTGTAATGCATTCCTTATATGAAAATGGATTATTAAATCAAATATATTCAAATAACAATATTGATATAGCATTAGATTTATTTCATCAAGAAACAACTAATATTCATAAAATATTTTCAAATATGAAATTCTATATCCCTATTTTAAGAGGTATGCGCCCTGTCACTGAAATAGAAAATAAACAGCCATATATCGAACGTGCTCAAAAAGATTATTTTACGGATATAAGTAAATTTAATACTGAAAATATTATTACTGGTGAGTGTTTATATCATGAGCTTAAAATCCATCTTCTAGGTGAACCTGAACAACGTGAAATAATTAAAAATTATGAAGAAAAACTAAGCCAATATTTCTTTGATAATGAAGCTGTTTCATTGATTCCGAAGCATGATCAAGATGTAGTGAACATCAAAATCGGTTCAGATAGACAAAGACCTATTTATGAATTGGGTGATGGTTTGCAACAAGCGATTATCCTAACCTATGAAGCCTATATAAAAAACAAAGATAAAGAAGGAAATACAGAAACACATGCTTTCTTTATAGAAGAGCCTGAGCTTCACATGCATGCAGGTATGGTTCGTCAGCTAATGAACTTTTATCTAAATGAAACTAATCACTATTACTTCTTTACAACGCATTCAAATCATTTATTGGACATGGCAGATGAATCCGATCAAGTCATGATCCAAAAGTTTGTTAAACACCCAAAAGAAGGTTCTTCTAACGAATTTGAGTTTAAAATTTATCGTTGTGACCGTGATCGTGGCCTACTTGCCTCACTAGGTGTACGTCCTGGACTGCTCCCAGTATCCTAGACACGAGACGGCCTCATTTTGAAGCTGCCTC